>Ga0115564_10001699_pt1 | contig 19735 bp, 11 predicted proteins | sample COGITO_mtgs_1105_7_FD_88680 | JGI IMG/M metagenome (GOLD analysis project Ga0115564, IMG submission 88680) | Pelagic marine microbial communities from North Sea - COGITO_mtgs_110523 | ecosystem: Environmental > Aquatic > Marine > Epipelagic | place: Germany:Helgoland, sampling site Kabeltonne...
AGGGTAATTATTACTCTTATTAAAAATTTTATTATATTATATTATGGCAGCAAATGCAAAAAAGCCTACAGCTAAAAAGCCTGTAGCAAATAAAGAAATAGTACAAGAGCAAGAAGTAATGACTGCTCCAAAAAAACAAGAACCAGCAAAACCAAGTTGGGAAATAAAAGATAGAATGTATATAGTTATAGGTCAAGCGCCTTTAACTCTTACGATTTCATCAAAACATACATCAAGACACCCTTTGTTATATTTTGATAAAGAAAAAGGTATTCAAAGAGAGATTAGGTATGCAACCAATCAAAACTCTCCCTTTATAGATGAACAAAACGGTCAAGCAACGTTAGGGCATATAATGTTTAAAGACGGCGTTTTATATGTTAAAAAGGAACAACAAAACTTACAAAAATTACTATCTTTATATCATCCATTATTAGGTAATAAATACTACGAGCATAATCCAGTAGCTATAGCCGAAGATGAATTAGAAGATTTAGAAGTTCAAATAGATGCAATGATGGCTGCAAGAACTATGGATGTTGATGATGCTGAAGCAATACTTCGTGTTGAGTTAGGGTCTAAAGTTTCAACCATGACAACTAAAGAACTAAAGAGAGATCTATTATTGTTTGCTAAAAGACAACCAGATTTGTTTATGGAATTAGCAAATGATGATAATGTACAATTAAGAAACATAGCTATAAAAGCTTCTGAAATGGGTATCATTAAATTGTCACAAGATCAAAGAACATTTACTTGGGGATCAAACGGTAGAAAATTAATGACTGTACCTTTTGATGAAAATCCTTACTCTGCAATGGCAGCTTACTTTAAAACCGATGAAGGTGTAGAAGTTTATAGGTCAGTAGAGAAAAATTTAGAATAACATGTAATATTAATATTAGCTGGTCACTTAACGTGGCTGGCTGGTATTATAATAAAAAAATAAATAATGGCTATAAATGTAGATTTAGTTTATAAAACTGTCTTATTAATACTTAACCAACAGCAAAGAGGTTATATAACTCCAGACGAGTTTAATAAAGTAGGTAATCAAGTTCAGCAAGGTATATTTGAAAAATATATGAGCGACCTGAATCAACAGTTACGTATACCGGAGAATGACAACGAGTATGCTAACAGAGTTAAAAACCTAGAAGAAAAACTAGATATATTTAAAACAATAGCCACACCTACATTTTCAACAGATCACTTCACAACTGCTTCATTGCCAAACTTTTACAGGCTAGGTACTGTAATTTATAACGATACTATTGAAGCTCAAATGGTGGAAAGAAACGAATGGTACAAAATAAAAAAAGCGCCATTACTTTCACCAACTAAAAAACAACCTGTATTTTTATACGAAGACACTAAAATAAGTGTATATCCAACAAGTATAACATCTGATATTCAAGTGTCTTACTTGAAACAACCTGCAATGATAAATTGGGGATATTCAGTTGGTAGCTTAGGGCAATATATCTATGACGCTAGTTCTTCAGTAAACTTTGAACTACATCCATCTGAGCAAGTTGATGTTGTTACAGGTATATTATTATACTCAGGTGTTATAATACAAGATCCTACTATAATACAAGTAGCAGCTCAAAAAATACAACAAGAAGACATAAACGAAAAATCTTAATAATACATGGGCTTAATTACAGAAAATAATCAGCAATATTACGCAGGTGTACAAAAGTTCTTATCTGCAGTTGGTGCCGGGCAAGCCTTCACAACTACATTTGATACTGAACTAGTATTTGGTAGTTATGATCCTCTTCAGCAAAACTACGCTTTAAATAATTTTAAGTTATACACCGCAAATGCCGGTGTTTTAACATATGCAGAATACACTTCAGCTTATACTGTTTCAGGTAATACAATAACATTTACAGGTAATTTAGCAGCTAACACAAGTGTTGTTGTTCAATTAAAAACATTAAGTGGTGGTGAATATGGAAATAGAGATGCTTATGGTAATACTGTTGAAGAAAATTACGGTAGTTACAGTTACATATCTTTGGAAGATATAATAAATAACTTTCAAATAGCTTATGTTGGAACAGGTAAATTAATACCTAGTTGTAAAAGAACTGATATAATATTTCACGCTAAACGTGGAATGCAGGAATTTAGCTATGATACATTAAAAAGTATTAAGTCACAAGAATTAAATATACCCCCTGAATTGAGTGTTGTTATACCACAAGATTATGTAAACTACACAAAGGTATCTTGGATAGATCAGTTAGGTGTTAAAAGACCTATATATCCTGCAAACAATTTAACTACAAACCCATTTGAAAACCCTGTACAAGACTCTAAAGGTGTTCCAACACAAGATAACTTTGGTAACAATGCTGAAGGAACATCGATAACAGAAGAAAGATGGCGAACAGCAGATGATACTTTAATAAATCAAGATAATGTAGAAGATTTATATAACGAAGGATATGACAGTTGGGGATGGGATGAACAGCTTTTAGGTCAAAATTACGGATTAGATCCTCAGTATGCTCAAGTAAACGGATGGTTTACTATAAACCACAGAGAAGGTAAGATGTCTTTCTCAAGTAATTTAGCTGGCGCACTTATAGTTTTAGAGTATATATCTGACGGATTAGCTTACGATATGGACACTCAAGTTCCTAAGTTAGCTGAAGAGGCTCTATATGCTCATATAAGCCACGCTATCGTAGCTTCTAGGATAAACCAACCTGAATATATAGTAAGAAGATTAAAGCAAGAGAGAAGCGCTAAATTAAGAAACGCTAAATTAAGATTATCAAATATAAAACTTGATGAAATAGTTCAGGTTATGAGAGGTAAATCTAAATGGATAAAACACTAGAATTAAATGGCTGAAATTAAAAATACATTTCTCAAAGGCAAGATGAATCAAGATCTTGACTCTCGTATATTACCTAACGGTGAATATAGAGAAGCTATTAACCTTTGCTTAAGCAGATCAGAAGGTTCTACCGTTGGTGAATTTGAAAATATTTTAGGTAATAAATCAATATCACAAACAGAAAATTCAGCTATTATAATAGGTTTTTATGTAGACGAATCTAACAATAGGGTGTTTATTTTTGCAACTGATCATAATGATGCAAGTGGAACATACAACAGTTCTTCAAATAATTATATATACGAGTTATCTTTATCTGGTAATTATAATAAAGAAACACTAGTAAGTGGTGCTTTTTTAAATTTCAATCAGTCGTTTCCAGTAATTGGAGTTAACTTAGTGGAAGATCTTTTATTTTTCACAGATAACTTAAACCAACCTCGTAAAATAAACATAACGCTAGCTAAAAACACTAATCATTATACAAAGGAAGATCAAATATCCGTAGCTAAGTATGCTCCTTGTGAGCCTATTATAACTATAGATAGAATTGTTGTTACGGCATCATCTGCAGCATCATCTAATACTATAAGTGTAAGTGACTCCACTGGTATAAATCCAGGCGATGCAGTGTTTCCATTAGAAACAATAACAGTACCTAGCGGATGGGACAATAGAGTTTATGTTATAGCTGTAAACCCCGGGGGAGTAGCTAATACAATAACTTTATCAAAATCAGTGACTGTTAGTCTTGATGAAAAATTATCTATAACAAGGTCAACGGCTACTAATAAAACAAATGAATATAATTCTAACGGTATTAAGATACAATCTTTTACTACATCAGGCACTGGTGTTGCTACTATCTATCAAGTAACTTTACCGGCTTTAAACGGAGAAGCATCTGTTATACCAAAATTAGGTGATTTAGTCGTGATAACTGATGTAGCTGGCGCAGTTAATTATCTACCAAATAATACCTCTATAACAAGCGCAACCACAGCGACAAGTTTCGCAGGAGACACTCTGGATTGGCAAATTACGTTATCTAATGCGCCTATAAATTTACCAATACCCGCATCTGCTTTTATTAAGTTAGGTGTTAATAAAGACTACGATCCTTTATGGTCTCAGCAAGATTCTAATTCTAAATTTTTAGAAGATAAATTTGTTAGATTTAGTTACAGGTTTAAGTTTGAAGATAATGAACATTCTTTAATGGCTCCTTTTACGCAGCCTATATTTATACCTAAACAATTTAGTAATTTTGGTGGAGGTGGAAAATCTTTAACCGAGGATATGGACAATGCTTACAAATCTACTATAATTGCGTGGTTTGAAAACAATGTTCAAAATATACTATTAAAAATACCTCTTCCTTACGATACTCTGCAACAAAACATAGATAATCTTTTAATAAAAGATATAGATATACTTTATAAAGAATCTGATGCTCTAGCTGTAAAGGTTTTAAATACTGTAGATATAATAAACCTGCCTAACAAGTCAACCGCTTTAGAATATATAGAGTGGTATGATCCTGTTCACGGGGATAATGACACCTACTACTACCCTTACAATTATGCTTCTAGTAAGCCATATAAAACACTTCCTAGCGACGATATCACTAGAGTATATGATAAAGTACCTGTAAAAGCATTATCACAAGAAATTATAGGTAATAGAGTTGTTTATGGTAATTACATAGATAAACACTCAAGCCCATCTAATATACCCTATGCTGCTATAGTAAAAGATAGAGATGCTTATAGTACTAATACAGTAGAATATCCAGCTCACACTTTAAAACAAAACAGAACTTATCAAGTAGGTTTTATATTGGTTGATAGATACGGTAGGCAATCGAATGTTATATTGTCTTCACATGACTACAATGAAAATGAAGAAGGTGGATCAACCGTATATGCGCCATACAAAACGTATGCTCAACAAGAAAATAACTCTAAAGTTATAGATTGGTTAGGTGATGCTTTAAGTGTTAGAATAGATTCCGCTATAGGTACTGAAAACACAGGAGGCCAGCCTGGAGTATACAATGGGGATTCTACATCTAGTGACTATAATCCTTTAGGTTGGTATTCATATAAAATAGTTGTTAAACAACAAGAGCAAGAATACTATAATGTTTACTTGCCTGGTTTTGTAAACGGCTATCCTATACTTAATTCAACAGAAAAAGATAAAACATCTTTCTCTGTATTATTTAGTGACAATATAAATAAAGTACCCAGAGATTTAAACGAAGTAGGGCCTAATGATAGAGAATATAGTAGTAGTGAAACTCTTTTTATAAGAGTAAATAATCCAGCTATAAATACAAATGCAACATTGGGTAATAGACCTTATGGATATCCTCAAAAATTTACACCTTGGAATAAACAGTATTACCCAGATTTATTAAGTCAAAGAGTAACTACTATATCAACAGTTAGAGATTTAGAAATTTCAGCTATTCCTTTTGTTGCAAATGCTCCTGAGGGAGAATATGGATCTGTTATTACAACTAATAGTTACACTTATGAAACGCCTCCATATGGAGGTGCAGTGACTGGGGTTGAAGAAAACACAAACCCAACTGGGTCTATTCCATGGGGACAAGCACCTAAATTGCAGCCATTATATGATTCGGATTCTAATCCTTTTATAATGCAAATAAGCACTGTACAAAACGGAAAAACTCCAAAACCTCAACCAAGGCCTACTAACCCTGGTCCTATAGGTGCTTACACAACAAACAAAGATAGAACAACAGCTAGTGGACTTATAGTAAGTATGCAGCCGTTTTTATCAATAGCTGAAACAAAACCATTTGAGTCAGTTCTAGAATTATTCTACGAAACTTCACTACAGGGTAAGGTCGGTGTTTTGAATGAAATAATAAATAGTCAATATTCAGGAATTATAGGTATTGATGGAAATAACTTTGCTTCTTTTTCAGAAAGTCTTGCTCCTGGAAGTCAAATAGGTAGTAGTAATATAATATGGAAAGATGGTTCTGGTAGTAATATAACAGATAATGCTTTGTTTACATCCCCACCTGCTATATTATCAGCTTATAGAGCTAGTGATGTAGGACAAAATAACAATATAGCTAATCAATTTCAATTAGTCTGGTCAAATATACAGGCCGAGTATCAATTAAAAACAGCCGCTGGATCATATTTCTGGTACAGTGAAAGTTCAGCTAGTAATCCTTCAAATGATGTTTATAATTTAACTCTTCAAACAGTATACGAACCAACTGCTGGAGAAGAATACACTGATAATACAACATACACTGCAACGCTTACCAATGTTCAACCTTCTTTCACTTTACCTGCTAGTTGCCCTCTTACTTTAACAGGAATAACTACAGGAACTACTGCTATTTATAGCTTTGAAGCTGAAAACGGAAGCAATGTTGCAGGTGGAAACGAAGAAAGTCAGTTAATTTTTGAGCTAGATTCAAGCAACGCTCAAGCTATATTAAATGGATTTAGTATAAGTTCTTCAGGTGTTTTAACGGCAAACTCAGGTACTTTGGTTGACGAAAATGCGTATAGCATAATTGTTAAAGTTACAGATGCTAACGGCTTCGGTTTATCAAATACGTGTACTATTTCATTTACTGTTGGTACAGATCCGGTACCGCAAACTATATGCGCAGGAAGACAAGGAGGTACGAACGCTGAGTGTAATGAAAATATAGAATATCAATTCCTTGCTTACGGAACTAATGAGCAAGTTAGCGGCACTTATGCGGGGACACCATTCAACACAGCATATCCTCCAAATAAAATATATAATGCTAAATACAGATCTACTTTTAACCCTAAAACAACAGGTGCTTTAACACAAGGTAAAATGTATATAAAACCTTACTTACAAAGAGAAACAGTTTTAAGTGATGATGTATATGTTGATTATTTAGTTCAATACAGAGCAACAAGTAGTTCTTCTTGGGCTACAGCTCAATTAGCAAATGGTAATACTTTTGGATCACCTATAGGATATAAAAGAATATCAATCGATAACAGCGGACCTGCTTTTGTTGAGGACTATTGGGAATTTGATGCTGTTGGAGAATACAGGGTTATTGCCTCTAAAATGGCAGGTGCTAATTGCGGTAGCGGTACTAATGCAGGAATTTTCCACGTAAAATTTGGAGATGCTGTATACGGAACAGGACCAAACAGCAGTTGCTATGTTATATAATTCAAAGTAATAATAGTAAAAAACAAGTAATAAATATAATATGTCTATAACACTTGAAGTACCATACTTTAACGCTTATGCGGTTAAAAAGATATCTGATGTACCTTATGAAGATTTGGTGGATAATACTATTACATCTTTGCCATGGTCAGCTCCTCAAGTAGAAGACACTGATCAAGACTGGTATATTGAGGAATCTAGAATTAGGGGAGGTTACAATAATACATCCACTGATTACGGGGTTAAAGCTTATTTAGTTGAAGATAACGATAATCAATCAAGGCTTTCAAATTCATTAATATATTCAGGTGTATTAAATTCAAGAACAGGTATAAATAGAACTAATGAGTTTAGTGTTGCTGAGGAAATAACTAGAAGTGTAGATCCTATAAATGGTAGTATACAAAAGCTTTATGCTGAAGATACTAATTTAATTATATTTCAAGAAAGAAAAGTAAATAGAGCTTTAATAGATAAAGACGCTATATACTCTGCTGAGGGTGGTGCGATAACAACATCTGCTAAATTAGTAATAGGTCAAATAATAGCTTATGCTGGTGAATTTGGTATATCTACAAATCCTGAATCTTTTGCTGTTTATGGTTATCAAAAGTACTTTGCTGACAGAAACAGAAATGCTGTACTTAGATTATCTATGGATGGAATAACCGAAATATCTAACTATGGCATGGTTGATTTTTTCAGAGATCAATCTGGTTTAGTTTCATCAACAGGTAAGATTATAGGTGGTTATGATATATATAATAAAAGTTATACAATGTCTTTACAGCAATCAAATGGAGACTATAAAACATTGTCATTTAGTGAAAATATAAATGGATGGAATAGTTTTTACACATATAAGCCTAGTTTTATGTTTGGCTCTCAGGGACAATTTTATACAACTAATTTAGATTCTGTATATAAGCATTACTCTTTAACTGATAATAGTAATAATCCTATACCAAGAGGTCAATTCTACGGAGTAAATAATGACTCTTCTGTTAAGTTTGTTTTAAATCCAGAGCCTACATCTATAAAAACTTTTAAAACAATTAATTACGAAGGTAGTAATGGATGGGAAGTTATATCTTTAGTTTCTGACGAAACCGGTGCAGACGAATTAAATGGCAACTGGACTAATAATGTTAATCAAGCAACAGTAGATGTTAGTACTCCTAACTCTTATACTAAAATATATAGCTATGATGAAGGCGCTTACTTGGATGGTAATGTCCAATATAGAGCAGGATTTGATAGAAAACAAAACAGATATGTAGCATCGATACCAAACAATTCACCTACACCTATAGCTGGTCAGGTAATAATGGGGCCTAGTAGTACTGGTATAAAAGCCTACTACGCTACAGTAACTATGAAAACAGATGCTACAACGGATCCAGGTGGATTAAAAGAACTATTTGCAGTAGGTGCAACTTATGGAAGATAAATTAAGTAACTTTACAAAAAGATTAGAAGAGTTTCAAAATACCATGATAGCCAATAACGACATAGAAGGTGTTTTTGGAGATGGGAAGTCTTTAGTGGATAATGATGTTTTTCCTATTACTCACAATTTTTCTGATCAATTATATATGAGGCAAATGATGATGCCTTCAGGATCAATAGTTGTTAGTGCAATACATCACACTGATCATTTTTGGTTTTTAATGACAGGAAAAATATTGGTTACTACTAACGGAGAAACAGTAGAACACGTAGCTCCTTGCTATGAGATATCAATTAAAGGAGCTAAAAGATTAATACATTGCATAGAAGAATGTGTGTTCATAAACGTGCATAAAAACCCAACCAACACTAAAGACATAGAAAAAATAGAAAGTTTTTTATATTCATTTACTATAGAAGAGTTTAATAAAAAAGAAAAATTATGAGTGGAATAATGGCAGGAGCCTTGATCTCAGGAGGAATACAAATACTAGGTGGTATACTCGGCGGTGGAGCTGCTAAAAAAAGAGAAAGAGCAGCTAGAAGAGAAAAAGCAAAACTTAACAGAAAGTTGAATTACCTAGAAAACAATAGACAACCTATAACTGATCCTTACGCTGGTGTTACAAGTTTAGCTGGTTTAGCTACTGACCTAAGTAGTCAATTAACTAACAACATGGCTAACCTGAGTGTAGCTACTCAAGCGGCTGAAATGGAGATAGAGCAAGCTGATATATCATTAGCTAATACTTTAGACACTATAAGAGCTACTGGAGCTGGAGCTGGTGGGGCAACAGCATTAGCTCAAGCAGCTTTATCAAGTAAAAGAGGTGTATCGGCCAGTATAGAGTCGCAAGAAGCTCAAAACGAAAAACTAAGAGCTCAAGGAGAGCAACAACTTCAAGATCAAAGAATGGCTGAGCAACAAAGACTGCAAGGTATTCAAATAAGTGAAGGACAAAGAGTTCAAGGAGCTAGAGCTCAAGGAGCTGCGTTTACTTTTGGAGCTAAAGAAGAAAGAGAGATGCAACAATTAGATAGAGTTTCTGCTCAAATATCAGGAGCTGAAGCTAGACAAGCACAAGCAGGTGCTGATAGAACAGGTGCTTTAACAGGTATGATTGGTGGACTTGCTTCTACTTTTGGATCAGCAGTGGCAGGAGGAGCATTTGAAGGTTAATAAAAAAAATAAAACATGAGTTATAGAAATCCAGAACAGGTTGTAGATAGACAATCAGGCCAGTACGTTAGGCAAATGCAACAGTCTGTAGCTAGTTCATTTGAAAAATTAGCAAATAAAATATCAGCTGATAATAAAGAAAGAGCTAGAAAGAATGAAATAATGATTAGAGAAGCTGAGAAAAGATCTGAAGCAGCTGCTCAATCTATATATCAAGCTCAGTCTAAAAACAAGTCAATAAATTTTAACGGTTTAAACGACCAGATAGATATACTTAACTCTATATATAAAATACCAGCAAACGAAAGATCTCAAGAAGATAAAAACTTTATTAGAAATATGCAATATGCTGGCACCCACATAAGCGACGTGTTACAAAACACTTCAGCTGGTCAGCAAGAGTATTTGGAGAAAAGATCTATACCTATGGGTAATCAAGGTGGTTTTTCCTTAGCTAATAAACCTGAAAACTTAGAAGCATTAGATATATTATATGGCTTTAAAGATGCACCTGGAAGAAAAGAAGCTAGATATGATATGTCTGGACCTGATGGACCAGTTGTATACATAGATGTTTATAACGAAGACGACAAACTAGTTGGTAGTATTATAAACAAAGACATGAGTAGTATAGCTCAACCTGAGTACGTACCCAACCTATCTAAACAAACAACAGATACTCAAAAATTACTAGAAGATAAATTAGATTTAAATGCTGTTACTTCAATGGTGTATGCTAACTCAGAGCCAAAACAATTTAAAGCTAAAAATGGGACAATTTATTACACTAGACTTCCTGATAAAGAATATATAAAAAATCAAGCAAGAGAAGACGTTAACGCTGTTATAGTTGGGTTACCGACAGACGAAGCAATAACCTTTTATAACGATGTATTATCTAAAGGTAATATGGATATGGAGCAAAAAAGCTCTTGGTCTCAGCAAAGAGATAAAGAAGGTAATTTAATACCTGATCCTGATTTAGTTAAAATTCAAGAAGCTTATTTAAACTATGTTGTAGATACTAATGCTAAGTTCAATACAAGTAAAAACTTTGGAACAACTAAACCTAGCGATTATAAACCAACGTCTTTTGATAAAAAAGCTGCTAGTAGTAGAGAATCTGCAAAATTAATTGTAGATGATTTGAGAAGATACGCTAGAGAAAGAAAACTACCTAATACAGCTGTTGACTTTGGTCAAGGTGTAGAAGAAATTACTAGCACTATATTTCAAGATCCAGCTGAAGAAGGTGGTATGGGTAAAGTTAAAATATTTACTACAACAAAGTCAGGTCAAAAAGCTGGTGAATTTGAAGACCTAGAAAGAACTATAGACTTAGACACTAAAGATGGTATGATGCAATATGCTAAAGCTATGATAAAAGCAGGTGAAGGAAGTTCATCTGAAAAAAATGCTAAGCTGGAAGCTATTAGAAAAATACTTAGCAAAAAAAGTAGTGGTAAGTACGATAACTTATAAAATAAATAGTATTAAATAGAATTACATGGAAGAATTATATAATAGTTTATTTGAAGCCGGTGATTATACTGGGTCTTTTGAAGATTTTAAAGAACAATTTGGAAGCGAAGAAAAGTCAAAAGTACTTTACAAAGCCTTAAACGACAACGGAGAATACACTAAGTCTAGATGAATTTAATACACAGTTTGGTTTCTCTTCTGCAGAAGATTTTCCGACAGACGATGTACCAAGTGCAGTTGCAGAGTCGCGGGAAGGGGAAATTGCACTAACGGATCAGGAAATAGAAGATACGGAATCAGATTCGGTAGATACTTCTTCGGAGTTACAAGAGAATAAGCTGGATCCTGACGCTGGTATACAAACAGTATATGATAATTATAAAAAATATGCTGATGAAAATATACCGGTAACTTACAATCTAGAGAACGATACAGCTCAATTTGTTGTCGACAAAGTAGCCGCTTTTGCAACTGGAGCTTCAGAATTATTAGCTGGTGTTGGAGATTTTGGTGAAATGCTAGTAGATGCACCTGTACAGAGTGGTGTGAGTGTTTATAATTACTTTGCTGATGAAGAGGATTATATTGATCAACAAGGTAGAAATGTTATATCTGGCATAATAGAAAAATCTTTTGAGTTTGATGAGATCTTTAGAATAGCTTCTGATGCTTCCTCAAGACTTAAGACCGAAAGAAAAGAAGAAGAAGGTGTTGGTATTTTAGGCGCTATAGAAAAAGAAAACTACTTAGAAGCTGTTGATAGAACTATATCTGGTGTATTTGAGGCAGCTCCATCAGTTGTAGCGGCTGTAGCTGGTCCAGTAGGTTTAGGTATAATTGGAGCTTCGTCAACAGGTCAACACTACGAGGAGAAAAGTGAAAAAAATCCTGAAGAAAGAGGATTTACTATGCTAGGTGTTTCTGCTGCTCAAGGTGGCATAGAGCTAGCATCTGAACTTGTTACTAGAGGTATTTTTAAGGGCGCTGGAAAAGTAGCTGGGGTTGAAGGAAAAGCTTTAGCTAAAAATATATTAGGAAGAATATCTACAGGTATGTTTTTTGAAGGAACTTCAGAAGTAGCATCTCAAGAAGCAAACAACGCTATTGACCAGATGTGGGGTTTGAATAAGTACTACGATAAAGATGGGAACTTTGACGTTAAAGCGGCACTAACTAGGGTTTTTGATACTTTTTTAATATCAGCAGCTTTAGGTGGTGGTGTCACTATGACGGGTGAAATAAGCGGCAGACAAAAAGCTTTAGAAGCTGACAGAATGATGTCTCCACTGCAACAAAAACAAAATTTAGAAATATCTAAAGAAATAAATAAATTACAAAAATTAAATAATGGCGTAGATAATAGCCAAATAAAAGAAAAAATTGCATTAAAAAAAGCTGAACTACTTAAAAACAACTCTAGAAACAGAGAGATAGTTGATGGATTTACTTCTGATGAAAAAGTCGAGTATTTAAATATATTACAAAATCAATCAGAACTAGAATCAGAAGCTAAAAATTTAAATTTAACTGAAGATCAGGCTGAGCTTAATAGGAATACTCAAGAGCAGAATATTAGTAAGTTAAATTCAATGTATAAAAACAAGGCTGACGCTTTGGCTCAAGAAAGAAAAGCTAGAACATTACAGTTTGCTGAAGATGCTGCTAGTCTTGGTATAAAAAGCAAAGCTTTAAGTCCTGAAGAATTTAACAAAAAAGCTAGAGAGATTGAAATAAGTAATATAAGTAAAAACCTAGATGAATCTAAAGTAGCTGAAAGAATAAATAAAATAAAAAATACTGATTACAGTAAAAGTAGTGGTGGTTTTTTTGTCAATGGAGAGTTTTTCATGAACAAAGACAAACTTATAGAATTAGACCAATTAAATGTTGGAGCTCACGAAACACTACACCCCATACTAAATGCACTTGTAGGTAACGCAGAACAACAGGGTGTTGTAGTTGAAAAGTTTAAAAAGCAGTTGTCAAAAGAACAATTAGACTTTATGGAGGGTATGATGAAGTCTAGGTATTCAGATAAAAAAACCGGTATTGTTAATAAAGATACTTATAATAAAGAATACCTTACTGTTTTTTCTGATGCTATTGCTGATAAAGAAATAAAATATAATGAAACTTTATTTACTAAGATAGGTGATATGTTAATACCTTTATTTAGGTCATTAGGCTTTAGTAAACTAAAGTTTGACACTGGTAAAGATGTCTACAACTTTATGCGAGAGTACAGTAAGTCCGCAGAAAAAGGTTTTATAAGTAAAGACATTAAGCAGTTTGTTGCTCCTAAGCTAGGTAAAACTACTGACATTTATTCAAACAATTTAGATTTTTCTAAAGCAAATCAAGAAAAAATACAATCTTTAGAAAAAGAGCTTGAGATTTTAGATGAAAATGAATTTGAATACGACCCGGACGAGTTTGACTCTTTAAGATCTAACCTACAATATAAAATAAACCAAGCTAAGAAAGAAACTGTAAAAAAACCTGTAGTAAAAAAAGAAAAAGTAGAAAAAAAAGAAACTACTAAAAAAACTTATGATAACGAAGCTTTAGTTGAGACTATAAAATCGAAAGAGACCACTAGAAAAGATAAAGCAGCTGCAGAGTCTGAATTAGTAGAGTCTTTTGACACTATGGCTTTGAAAGCTATAAAATACGACACAAGAAAAGGAGACTTAGATAGAACAGAAGTAAGAGATTACCTAAGACAATTTTTACCTAAGATAATTGAGTCTTATAAACCGGATGAGTCTAAGTTTTCTACATGGGTGTATAATAATATAGCTCCAAAAGCACAACAAACATACGAGAGGTTCAAGAAAATAGCAGATAAAAGCTTAGATGTTGAAGCAGGTGGAGTAGGATCAGTAGCTGAAATAGCATCGGAAGTTAGTACAGCACCTGTAGAGACTACTAAAAAACCTTCTAGGAAAATAAAACCTATTGAATTAATAAGAGATCCAAAGCTAGAAAAAAAATACAGAGATGCTATTAAAAAAGCAGTTGAATCAGGTGATGTTGATCTTGAAGGAGGTACTTTTGGTAAATTAAAAGATTTAGCAGCTGAAGTAACTTCTGAGATATTCGACATACCTTTACTTAAAGTAACGGATCCTGCTGATAATTTAGCTTTTAAAGACGTTTTGGTAGATGATAAGAATTTAAATGAAGTTAAAAAATACTACCCTGAAGCTAAGGTAGGTATGATTATAAAATCAGAGTCAAGTAAAATACAAGACATAATAAAGTCTATGGGCCCTGACTTGTTTAAACTAATGCCACCTAGTAATGCTGCTCCTGAATTAGCCACTGTAGATACTGAAGCGTACAGAGGTGTTAAAGGTACTGGCTTAAAAATACCTACAAGCTTAATGAAAGCTTTTTATGAAGCCACTGGTAAAAGAAGTAAGGGTGTTACGTCTCAAGTTGTTATTAAAGAACTTAAAAAAGATCTTACATACGAGCAGTTTTTAGAGGATTTAGGTATTAAAAAAGGTGAAGCTAATAAGTACGATAGAAAAATAGGGCAAAGACTTAAAGCTATAACAATGCTATTTGGTAAATTAGCAACTAACACCGAAATAAGACAGTTAGAAGGTATTACTGATGTTCAAAAGCAAAACATAGGTTCAGGTAGGTCTGACATTCAGTTTAGCAAAACCAATAATATTGGTTTAGAACCTTCAAGTGATCACGGGTTATTATTAGAAGTACAGTTTTCTAAAAAGAAAAGAAAAGAGTATGAAAATATATTGAGTAAAAAAAGACCTGAATTAAGAGACGTACCTAAACAAGTTGATGAGCTTTTTAAATGGGCTGATGGGTTAAAAGTTCCAGACAATAAAAAATCTAAATACAAGAAATTAGCTCTATATTACACTGCTAACGGTTATACTATATTTCCAGAAGATGGTTATAAAATTGAAGAAGCTATTAGATTATCTGAAATAAATAAAGTAGATCCATATGCTTATGGAAATCCAGATGAATTAATAAATAAACTCACTAAGGAAGAAAAAGCAAAAACAATAAACCCAGATAATGTAAAAGAGTTTACTAATAAAAGAGTTTTACCCGAAGGAGTAACTATATATGATGTAAATGACTCTAAGGCTGGTCAAAGAGCTGTTAGAAGTGTTGTTGATAGTTACTGGGGTAAAAAAGCTAATCCTTGGTGTTTAATAGCTAGATCTGAAGCTGAGGTATTAGAGGAGGTTATAGAAGACAAGGAAGAAGCTTTGTTTTTTAGAGATAGTTTAATAGAAGATGGTTACGATATAGTTAAATTTGAACATGTTACAGACTACTTGATTGACGAATACAAGATAGAATATGTTTCTAAGAACAAGGACAACTTGAGCGGAGCTTGGGAGATGTGGAAAAACTATAACTTAAGTGGTTATGGTTATGAAATAGCTTTTCAAAACGGTAAATTGATATCTTTTAGAGATGGAGGAAATAGAGATATTGTTGATGAATACGACGGTGGAGAAGATGACTTGAGTTGGTGGGACAGATTTGATAAACCAACAGATACCTTACGAATAAATCTAGGCAAGAAAAATGGACTAACTACATTAGGTGAAATATATTTTGATGAATTCACAAAAAAACCTGAAGTTGAATTAGTTGGTTATGCTGAAGGTGACTTTATGAGTAGAAAAGATAGTTACAAGTTATATGATGAAAATAAAAAACTTATTGAGTCTAAAGTTTATAAAGATGGTAAAATTTCTTCATCAGTAAAAAGTACACCAACTAGGATGAACGATGGTGGACGAGCTAGAGAAACTGTAACGACAAAGTATAAAAACGGTGATATTATATCTACAGAAAAAATTATTAAAGATCTAAGAACAAATAAAATTGTTACAAAATCTACTACCTTAAATGAAAAACTAAACGAAAGTAGTTATATACAGACCTCTACAATAGTTGGTAAAAACGGTAAAACACCATCAGCCCCAAAGGTAACTGAAAAGAATATAGTACTAGTAGAGAAAAAAGAAGCAGGTCTAAATAAATCAACTGAATATTACGCAGAAAAAATAACTGATGGAGTTAGTGACGTTGTTATAGACAGGATGTCTGAGTTAAACAAAATTAAAGAGTCTAGTATTCAATTTAGTAAGTCAGTAGAAAAAGCAAAAAAATCTAATAATAACATGCTTCCTAAGTCTAAAAGATTAGAGGGTGATTTTACTATGGATCAAGTCTTAGATGAAATGAAAAGCTTAGATGATCAGCAAACAGAGGCTGGTATACAGTTTAGTAATAGTCAAGATTTAGATAAAGATTTTAATGATATATTAGAGAAAAAGTCTGGTATAGCTTCTAGTAAAGAATATGGAGGAGTAAGAGCAAGGGCTGTTGGTAAGAATAAAGGTAGATTTAAATTTTTTATACCACCTTCAGCTGAGGATTTTGTAGGTTTATTATACGCTACTTTGGGTAAAGGTAAGACAGGGGATGCTCAAATGGCTTGGTATAAGAAAAATTTACTAAACCCATTTGCTAGAGCTATGGAGAACATATCTAGAGATAGAAACACTTTAGGTAGAGACTTTAAAGAGCTAAAGAAAAAACTTAAAATAGTTCCAAAAGACTTAAAGAAAAAAATACCTGGAGATGATTTTACTAAAGAGCAAGCTGTTCGTGTTTGGATATGGAATCAAGTAGGTGAAGATATTCCTGATTTAAGTAAAAGTGATATAGATAGTTTAGTTAAATATGTTGACTCAAATCCAGATCTAAAGATATTTGGTACAGAGATAATGAAGCTTAATAAAGGTACTGGTTATATATCGCCTAGTGATTCTTGGGATACGGGTACTATAACAACAGATTTATTAGAAACATTAAATACAACTAAAAGAAAAAAGTACTTAGAGCTTTGGAAACAAAATGTTGATATTATATTTTCAGAAAAGAATTTAAATAAACTAGAAGCTATATACGGTAAGCAGTACCGTAAGGCTATGGAAAACATATTGAAAAGGATGGAGACTGGTAGAAATAGATCTACAGGTCCAGACTCTTTAACAACTAGAGTAACTGACTGGTTAACAGGTAGTATTGGAGCTATCATGTTTTTCAACACAAGATCAGCGGTACTTCAAACATTATCTGCTGTGAACTTTATAAACTTTGGAGACAATAATATACTAGCTGCAGGTAAAGCTTTTGCAAACCAAAAACAATACTGGACTGATTTTAAAAAGCTGTTTAACTCTGAGTTTCTTATAGAGAGACGTGATGGGTTGAAAATGAACGTTAACGAAGCTGATATCGCTGACATAGCTAAAGAAAGAGGTGTTAGAGGTGTTATAAATAAACTATTAAAAGTAGGTTTTACACCAACTCAAATAGCGGATAGTTTTGCAATTGCATCTGGTGGCGCAACCTTTTACAGAAACAGAGTTAAATCGTTAATGAAAGAAGGTAAAAGTAGTATAGCTGCTGAGAGAGAAGCTTTAAGGGACTTTAGAGAAATAGCTGAAGAGTCTCAGCAATCAAGTAGACCGGATAGAATAAGTCAACAGCAAGCAGGTCCATTAGGACGTATTATACTAGCTTTTGCTAATACACCAGCGCAATACGCTAGATTAATTAAAAAAGCCGCTAGTGACCTTAAGAATGGACGAGGTGATGCTAAAACAAATATATCTAAGATCATATACTATGGAGTAGCGCAGAACTTAATTTTTAATGCAATGCAACAAGCTTTATTATTTATTGCATTTGGAGAAGAAGAAGAAGAAGAAGAAGAAAAAGTTATTGATGTTGCAAACGGCATGATTGATGGTATACTTAGAGGTATAGGTATTGGAGGGGCTGTTTTTTCTGTACTTAAAAATGTTGGTATAAAATTAGCAAGAGAATCTGCTAAAGATAATCCGAAGTATGAAAATGCCACTTCAGAATTACTAAAGTTATCACCACCAATATCTTCAAAATACAGTAAAGTCAATGCTGCTCTTAGATCGTATTCTTGGGATAAGGAGGAAATGAAAGAGAAAGGATTTAGTTTAGATAATCCAGCTTACTTAGCAGGTGCTAACGTTATATCAGCTACTACAAATGTACCCTTAGATAGAGTTATTAAGAAAATAGACAATATCACAGCATCTACTCAAGAAAATATATCTGTAACACAAAGAATTGCCTTACTATCAGGTTGGTCAGAATGGCAGTTAGGTATTAATAAATCTAAAAAATCTAAAAGCAGAAAAAATACAAGAAGAAAAGATAGTAAAAGAAGAAAGTTGAATTAATAATTAAATGCATGAAATTAAAATATTTTACACACGAAGAATTTGACTCTCCTGATGTTCAAGGTAGTGGTCAGTTGATGAGCGAAGAATTACTTAACATGCTTGATGTTGTTAGAAAGAAATACGGTAAATCTATTGTTATTAACTCGGGTTACAGAACTGCAAAGCATAATGCTAAAGTAGGTGGTACACCTGCGTCATCTCATACAAAAGGTTTAGCGGTTGATATTGCATGTAATAATTCTACTGACAGGTTTAAATTAGCAAGTATATTAAAAGAAGTTGGATTTAAAAGAATTGGTATTGCTAAGACTTTTATTCACGCTGATATAGACAAAGATAAAGCACAAAACGTATTATGGACTTATTAAAAATAAAATTATGGAATTAACAAAAGGATCACCATTTCAATTAAAAAATACTTGTTGGAAAGGCTATAAATCAGTAGGAAAAAAGAAATCACCTAGCGGTAAAAAAACTAAGAGTGGTAAAATAAAGATGGTTAACAACTGTGTAAAGAAATAAAAATAAATTAATGTTTCATAAGTACAAAGAATAGGAATAAAGATTATCAGGCGTACCATACCTGCAATTCCTATAAAAAAAAGGGCCCTCGTATTGAGAGCCCTTTTTTAGTATACATGTGTATAGTATATTGAGTTTTTTATACATATTAGTTTTTATATGTATCAAAAAGTCATAACTTTTAGCCTTTAGCCATCACAAGCTAAACAATCTTCACTCATTGCTTGCTGAGCTATATCTCCACGTAAGACAGATTCTGTCCTAGTATAATATAAGGTTTTAACGCCTTTCTTCCAAGCATCAAAATGAACTTTGTTCAACCACTTTGGTGTGGCTTCAGAGGGAAATGCTAAGTTTAAACTAACTGACTGATCTATATACTGTTGTCTCAGTCCAGCTTGATTAACTAATTCCAGTTGGTTAATTTCCTTAAAAGTTTTAAAAACTTCTTTAACTGGAATGTCATGACCCATAGTAATACTATCCAAAGCATCGATACCCTGTACGCTACCTCCGTCAGCCAATATTTTATTCCATATTTCATTATTATTTAGTTTATGTTTCTTTAATAATTTAACTAACGTCGGGTTTTTCCTAATAAAAGTCCCCTTCGCACTCTGCTCTGTAAAAACATTTGCAGCCCATGGCTCAATACCAGGAGAAACATTTCCACTAAGCTTGCTGTTAGAAACAGTAGGAGCAATAGCGCGGAGATGAGTATTTCGCATACCAGTACCA
>Ga0115564_10001708_pt1 | contig 19681 bp, 20 predicted proteins | sample COGITO_mtgs_1105_7_FD_88680 | JGI IMG/M metagenome (GOLD analysis project Ga0115564, IMG submission 88680) | Pelagic marine microbial communities from North Sea - COGITO_mtgs_110523 | ecosystem: Environmental > Aquatic > Marine > Epipelagic | place: Germany:Helgoland, sampling site Kabeltonne...
ATAATAAAATCGGTATGGCTTTCGGGTAAGAAATCGAGTTGCGATTGGGTCCCCAACATATAACCCTTACCGGTCAACCCACCGGACCCGATCGCGGTCTTGCTTTGGATAATATTCCAACCGGCACCGAGGGGATCCGATTCAGGATTGATAAACGTCAGCACCCGCTGCTGTTGATATTCACGCAGCACGAACAACCACAATGCCGGCAAGGAACCGATCAACAATACCCCCGCAGCGATTATTAACTTCCAAGATAGACCGGCCAAAAATATAACAAAGATGCCTGAGGCTGCAATTAGAATTGAGGTTCCCAAGTCGGGCTGTTGCAGAATCAAAATTACGGGAATAAACAGCAATACCATTGCGATGGCTATCGTTAGTATTCGCGGCGGTAACGCCTGGCGCGACAGATACCAAGCCATAACGATAGGTAAAACGATCTTCATAATTTCCGCAGGCTGAAAGCGGAACACGCCCGGAATCACCAACCAACGTTGGGCGCCTTTGGCGCCGGCGCCTAAGACCAACACCGCCACCAGCAGCAGGACGCCAATTAGGTATACGCTGCCACTCCATTGTTGGAAAAACCGCGGATCGACTTGTGCCACGATGGCCATCGCAACAAAACCGATAAGCAGGCGCAGCCCCTGCCGATAAACGGACGGCCAATTGCCACCACTGGCACTGTATAGGATCACCAAACCAACAATCGATAGCGCCACCAAGCCCACCAACAAATAGATGTCGATATGAATTTTATGCCAAAAACCCAACCGTTTGGTAAAGCTGCTGTCCGTTGCCTGCCGACTGAAATCACTGCGCAATGGGGCTCTCCCGCAAAAGGTATTCGTCTTGTAGTGCACGCGCTATGGGAGCCGCAATCGAACTGCCGCCACCGCCGTGCTCGATCACGACCGCCAAGGCAATTTGCGGGTCATCGAAGGGTGCATAACTGATAAACAGGGCGTGGTCCTTGAGGTGATCCGGCACATCTCCGAGGGCGTCGCCGTTTTCATCGCGTTTAATTTCGGCTACCTGCGCGGTACCGCTCTTGCCAGCAAAACGATAGGGTGCTCCTATTGCCGCGCCGCGGGCCGTACCCTTCTTGCCGTAGAGAACTTCGGCCATAGCATCCTGCATCTTGGCCCAATTATTCGTGTCATTTAGCTCCACATCCGGCTGAGCCTGTTCTGGAATGGCAAGTAGGTCGGGCATGTTGCTGTATAGCATCAGGCGCGGCGTCGTCCAATGACCGTTGTTGGCAAAAACGCCAGTCGCAATTGCCAGCTGGGTTGGGGTGGCAAGCATATAGCCCTGGCCAATACCGAGATTGACCGTGTCGCCGGCATACCAGGAAAACCCATGCCGGTCTCTTTTCCATTCACGTGATGGATTAATGCCCGAGGCCGGATTGTAAATATCCCAGGAAGTGGTCTTGCCGAAACCGAACTCGTTAAGCATATTGTGAATCGGCTCTAACTTCATTTTGTAGGCCATTTCATAAAAATAGGTGTCAATCGACTCTTCAATGGCATCGGTCAGATTGACGATACCGTGGCCACCTCGCTTCCAATCGCGATAAATACGATCATCATTGGGAAGCTGAAACCAACCGTTGTCGTTGATGGTATAGGACCAGGTGGTAAAGCCCCCGTCGACGCCGGCCAAGCCAATGAAGGGCTTTATTGTCGAGGCGGCGGGGTACTGACCGCGTGTCGCCCGATTCAGAAAGGGTTTGGCCGGCGAATCCCGTAATACATTGTAAAGAACCGATGGGAAGCCGGTAACATAGAGATTAGGATCGAAACTCGGTTGACTCACTAGCGCCAGAATACCGCCTGTTTTCGGCTCTATGGCAACCACGGCACCGCGTTTGCCGGCCAATAGATCGAAAGCTTTTTGCTGTAAGGCGCGATCCAGCTGCAAATGAATATTCGCCCCGGGTATCGGCATTTTCTTGTCCAATACTTTTAGAATACGTCCGCGAGCGTTAGTTTCAACCCGTTGATAGCCAACCGTACCGAGCAACTCCTGTTCATACTGCGATTCGATGCCCTGCTTGCCGATGTAACGGATGCCGGCATAGGCACTGCTATCGAGATTAACCGTTTCCCGCTCGTTGATCCGGCCGACATACCCAAGGACATGCGCAAAGGCCTCGCCATAGGGATATTGGCGAATCAGTTCGGCCTCGACCAAGGAGCCGTCGAGGAAAAAACGATTCGCCGCCAGGGTGGCGATTTCATTATCACTGAGTTTTATTTTTAACGGTATAGGCTCATAAGGCCGCCGATACTGACCCAGACGTTTTTTAAACCGGCTAATTTGCTCATCGGATAATTCAATCAGCGCCCCAATCTCAAGCACTAGGGCATCAACATCCTTGGTACGTTCAGCGACGATACTCAAGGTATGACTGGGCAAATTCCCGGCCAGCAATTCACCGTTACGGTCGTATATGAGACCTCGGGTCGGCGGGATCGCTAAGACTTCGAGGCGGTTTTGATCGGACAACAGGCTATGCTGTTCATGCTGAACAATCTGTAAGAAAAACAATCGGCACACTAGAATAATCAACATCAGGGCGACTAACACAAAGGCCACAGTCATACGCCGACTAAAGAGCCGGCGTTCGTATTCTTTGGTGTCTAATGATTTGCTAAACATAGTTATTTATATAGCCGCTACTTATGGTACGGGTGATTCTGACTGATACTCCAAGCGCGATACACTTGCTCCGCGAGCAGGACTCGAACCAGTGGATGTGGCAGGGTCAGGTTCGACAAGGACCAGCGTTGGTCAGCCCGTGCCAGGGCACGAGGATCGAGCCCGTCCGGACCGCCGATCAAAATAATGACATCCTTGGCCTGCTCACGCCAATGCTGTAGTTGACCCGATAACTGTTCCGTTGACCAGGCTTGACCGTGTAAATCAAGCGCGACAACGTGATCGGAATCGCGAATCGCAGCCAACATCGAGTCACCTTCTTGGGCGATGGCCTTCTCAGCAGGCTGATTTTTACCTCTATTGCCCAATGACAGGGTCACAAACTCAACCGGTAATTCCCGAGGCAGACGCTTTAAATAGTCACCTGCCCCATCATTTACCCATGCCGGCATTTTCGGACCCACAGCCAAGACTCTGATCTTCATAACCGCAACCTTACTCCGAGTCGGGCGTCAAACCAGACCAGAGTCGTTCCAGATCATACAGAGCACGGGCATCGGGCAGCATCACGTGCAAGACCAGATCGGTAAAATCCAACAAGACCCAATCAGAACCGCTCTCGCCTTCCTGGTGATTGGCAATAAAGCCAATGCCTTTTAGGTCATCTGCGACGCTGTTCACTACCGCGGCAATATGGCGAGTAGAGGTGCCGGATGCGATAACCAGGGTATCCATCAGTTGCGTTTGGGCACGTACGTCCAATACCTGAATATCGGTTGCCTTAATGTTTTCAAGCGCTTCGATCACCGCCTCGGTCAACTTGGCACCGTGGGCGTTTTTTTCTTTTAAGCTTTTATCGGTCATTTATACGTTCACTTTTGTCCAACCCTGCCGATTTTCGGTACAGGTTATGTTCGGTAATATAATTTTGAACGACCAACGGTACTGGCCAATTTTCAAAATCGTCTGTTTGCCGCAATTCACTTGAAGACAGGGGTATTTGCACACCCTGGTCTATCCAAAAGTGTCCGGCTTGTGCATTTAAAAAGTCTTGCTGGGTGCTACAGGCGGTTAGTGCCTGATGATAATCGATCGGGGTAGCCCCGGAGCGACTAAACACCCAAAATGAAATTTCGCTCGCCAGTTGTTCAAATTGACGCCACAACGGCAGACTGTTCCAGGCATCACTGCCGAGTACAAACACAATCTTATGCGCTGGCCATTGGGCTATCAGGCTGGCGATGGTATCGGCCGTATAGCTTGGCCCTAGGCGCTGTAGTTCTTGTCCATCAACCTGAATCCGGTCTCGATTTGGGCTTGTTTGCTGCCACAACTCCAACATTCGCAAGCGATGCTCGCTGTTGGCGGTCGCGCCATCCTTCAAGGCCGGAACCGAACAGGGTATTAGGCGTAGCTGAGCGACATCGGGCTCTGCCAGAACCCTATTACACACTGCCGCATGGCCAAGATGGAATGGATCAAAGGTGCCGCCGTAAACCGCCAATATGGGCCTATTAAGACTCACGTATCTGACCGTCTCCGAGCACTATATATTTCTGTGAGGTCAGACCGACCAAACCGACCGGCCCTCGGGCATGAATCTTATCAGTTGAAATGCCAATTTCGGCGCCTAGGCCATATTCAAAACCGTCAGCAAAGGCGGTAGAGGCATTAATCATCACCGACGCTGAGTCAACTTCACGCAGAAACCGCCGGCCAGAACTGTAGTTTTCGGTTACGATGCTATCGGTGTGATGGCTGCCATACATATTGATATGATCGATCGCCTGGTCCAAATTTGCGACCACCTTGATGGCAAGAATGGGCGCTAAGTATTCGGTAGCCCAGTCCTCTTGTGTCGCCGCTGAGCAATCAATGATTGCCTGCGTCTGCTCACAACCACGCAACTCGACACCCTTAGCGTCGAACTGTCGCTTCAACTCGGGCAGCAAAGCGTTGGCTTGGGTCGCTTCCAGCAAGAGCGTCTCCAAGGCGTTGCAGACACCATAGCGGCGCGTTTTGGCGTTAATCGCAATACGCATGGCCTTTTCGGGATCGGCGTTAACATCGATATAAACATGGCAGTTGCCATCCAAATGCTTAATCACCGGCACTCGGGCATCGGCTGAAACGCGTGCGATCAAACCTTTACCACCGCGCGGCACGATAACGTCGACATATTCGGGCATGGTGATCAGCTGGTGAACCGCGGCGCGATCGGTGGTCGCGACCACCTGCACGGCGGTCTCCGGCAAGCCACTGGCACGCAAGCCTTGCTGTATGCACAGGGCCAAGGCCGCATTGGACCGAATGGCTTCACTGCCACCGCGCAGGATAACGGCATTGCCCGACTTCAGACACAGACTGGCCGCTTCAATTGTTACATTAGGACGCGATTCATAGATGATGCCGATAACCCCCAGTGGCACACGCATTTTGCCAATCTGAATACCACTCGGTCGATAATCCAGCTCACTGATGCTGCCGATCGGGTCTGGTAAGGCCGCGACCTGCTCCAGCCCAACCACCATGGCGGCAATACGCGCCGGGGTGAGTTCCAGTCGATCGAGCAGCGCCGCACTTAAGCCCTTGGCACGGCCTGCGTCTAGATCGGCCTGATTGGCCGCCAACAAACTTTCTTGCATCTCAAGCACAGCCGCAGCGGTTGCCAGTAATGCACGATTTTTTTGCGCCGTTTCGCTTTTTGCCATCTGCGCCGATGCTGCTCGCGCCTGCTGGCCCAAAGTGGTCATATAGTCTATTAGTGTCGTGGAGGTCATTATTCTATTCTGGACTAGGATTACGAGACGCATTATACCTTGCTCTGTCGTTGACCTCTATGGCCATATTGCCTGCAAACTCAATTGCCGAGCCAATAAACTACCCTAAGTGGTAAATCCGCCCGACATCGGAATGCTAAGAGCGGTAAACTCCCCGCCGATTAACCTACTGAGTCTCCCATGAATTGGATTGCCGAATACCCTGCCTTGCTCCTAACGGCGCTTTGGCTAGTCGCGTTTTTAGAGTCCTTTGCCCTACTCGGCATCCTTGTGCCCGGCATAGTCTTGCTCTTTTCTCTATCGGCCCTGGCTAACCATATTGGCATTGGTCCTCTGGCCCTCTTGATCGCCGGCGGCACCGGTGCCCTGTGCGGCGACCTGATCAGTTTTTTTATTGGCTTCAGACTGAAAAATCGGCTCTATCAATGGTCCTGGGTGGCTCGACACAAAAATTGGATTCAACACGGGGAATGGTTTTTTCATCGTTGGGGATGGTTAAGCGTGATAATTGCCCGATTTCTCGGCCCATTGCGGCCGGTCATTCCGATGATCGCCGGCACCCTTGGCATGCCCGGCCGATTGTTCGCCCCGCTGAGCGCCGTGACGGCCTTGGCATGGGCGCCTGCCTATCTATTACCGGGTTATTACACCGGTGAACTCTCCCAATTATGGATATTGCAGCCACTCGGTACTCGCGCCCTTATCGTCTATGCGCTAACGACCATGGTAGCAACTGGCGGTGCGCTGGTAATCTATCACCACACCCACCCTGAACGACTCCATGGCCTCGGCTGGCTGACCCGTGAACAGGCTGACCGATGGCCCATCTCTGCACTGTTGTTGCTCGGTGTAACGACGGCGGCCTTCATGGCGCTGTGGGCATTGAGCCCCTTAAGCCAGGATTCATTGTTTTTAGATTACTCGGTCAGCTGGCATGGCGCAGACCTTTGGCTGGCCGCGACGGCCTTAACCAACAGCTCACTGGTCTACCTCGAGTTCGGCATGATAGCTATCTGGCTGGCCTTATCCGGGCAGGTTCGCTTGGCTTTTATGGCCGTCTCTGGCTTCTGCATACTGGTCATAACAAGCAGTCGGTTCGCCAATCATTACTTGGTCGCCGACCAGGTTGAGGCATTTTTCGAACTAAGCCTACTAATCTTTTTTCTTGGCTTCTTGGCTAACCTGATCAACAACCCAAAGCATGGTTTACGGCGCTGGCCGGTCTATTTCGCCACCAGTCAGCTCATACTCTTGGCACTTGCAGGCCAATTGTCGGCTGGCAGATTGACGCTGTCCTCCTGTGGCCTAGCGTTGTTTATGGCGCTGTGCTTTAACGCCGTGCTCAGAGTTTGGTGGCGGACTCTAGATCTGCCGTATACCGACCGCACCCCAACGGCCCTAATGATTACGTTGCTTTTGCTCAACCTAAGCTTCTTGCTGCTGGCCAGCTAACTGCTCAGGCAGACGCAACATGGATCGTGGATCGAGCGTTCTAACGCTGGGCGGGAGCAGAGGATCGCTCAGATCAGATGACAGACTCGCAAAGGAGTCTAACCGGAGCACCTAAGCACCTAAGCACCTAAGCACCAAAGGATTTCATCTGTCGATTGGGGATGGCGCTGATAAGCGACAAACGCTGAACTTCTTCCGCCGATGAACGGATCCAGGCTTTTACTCGATCTTCGCTTAGAGCAACCGTATCGGGCAGCAGAAACCATTGTTCATAGACCCTGCCGTGGGCGACCCAGTGCCGCTTTTGGCACAGATCGGTGAGTTCGGCTGCCAAGGCTGGATGGAGCGCCCGAATGCCCACTTCACCAGCGATATTGACCACCAGGCACAATTGGTTGTTGACCCGTATGACATGTTCACCGAAATAGATGCCGACTTCCGGCGCTAAGATTTCAGGCACATATTGCATTAAGAAATGAATGCGCCGCGAACGGTTCACTTTATCCATACCTGATGTTCCTTGTAACAATCTAACGCCGACTACCCTGCTGACGCGCCCACATGAGTGGGCTTTAATGGTACCAAAAGGTCGCCGAATTGCCAGTTCCCCATTGGATCAAGGCCGAGTTAAAAAATCTTTTGATCGAACATTTCGACCTAATGAGTACGCCAAGTCCACATCTGGTAGGCCCCTATCGGTAAAGCTGGGACGCTATTCACAACATAGCATTGAGTTAAGGGCCAACAGTCTCTAAAATCCATTTCGCTACTGGCGAACTAGAGAACTGCATGGAAATAAACAGCGAAAGCTTAAGATTCATACTTGGGGTTAAGATCAAGCAATTTCGGCTAACAGCCGGTTTCTCCCTGAAACAGCTGTCCGAAAAAACAGGACTATCGATATCCTACCTGAGCGAAATCGAAAAGGGCAAAAAGTACCCAAAGCCCGAAAAGATCGTCCAAATCGCCTATGCATTGAACAGAACCTTTGATGAACTGGTTTCCCTGCAACTGGATGATGATTTAAATCCGCTCTCGGCTCTGCTCAATTCACCTGTATTAAAAGACTTCCCGCTCAAGCAGTTTGGTATCGGTTTAGCCGACATATTCGATCTCGTCAATGACTCGCCCAGTAAAGCCGGCGCCTTTGTCCGGACCTTATTGGAGATAAGTCGCGGTTACGATATGAACGTCGAGCATTTCTTGCTCGCATCCTTACGTTCCTATCAAAAGATGCATTTAAACTACTTCGAAGAGCTCGAGGCCGCAGCGCACGATTTTCGCCTGCAAAATCGCATTGCTGAAAGCAGCGGCATCGGCCAAAGCTGGCTGGAAGCCATGCTGCGCGACGAATTTCAGTGCACTATTCATTATGATGACTTCAGTGGCTCGCCCGAATTACAGCCCTTGCGCTCGATCTGCCCGAGCCCAAAACAGCTGTGGATAAACTCTAAGCTACTGCCGCAGCAAAAAAAGTTTATCTTGGCGCGCGAAATTGGTTATCGCATTCTGAAGTTAAAGGTTCGCGCCGAGACGTCTTCCTGGATTAAGGTGGAAACCTTTGAACAGGTCTTTAACCACTTCAAGGTCTCTTATTTTGCCGGTGCGCTGCTGATTCCGGAAAAGCAAATCATCAAGGACCTGTCGCATTGGCTGACCCATGACACCTTTCAAGGCGATGCCTTGTCGAAACTCATGAGCCAGTACGACGCGACGCCGGAAATGTTTCTCTACCGCATGTCTCAACTGATGCCAACCCACTTTGGCCTGTCCAAGATGCACTACATGCGGCTCAATCATCAGCTCGATAACAATGACTTCCGGATCACCAAGGAACTCAACCTGACCAATGTGTTCACACCGCGCAGCATTGGCCCAGGCGAACACCATTGTCGCCGTTGGGCGGCCACAGCCGGGCTGAAAAACCTCGCTGACCAGAAGTCGACACAGGAGCTGGTGCAGGTGTCTGCCCAACGCAGCACCTTTGTCGGCCAAGACAAGACGTTTTTCAATATAGCGGTTGTGCGCAGCAAGTCCTTAGGTGAAAACACCAATACCGGCATGACGCTGGGGTTCTTGATCAATGATCAGTTTAAAAACAAGGCCGCCTTTTGGAACGACGCCAGCGTGCCCAATTCCGACGTCAATGAGACCTGTGAGCGCTGCCCACTGACCGATTGTGAAAGTCGCGCATCGACACCGACCATCCACGACTCGCTGGAACGTAAAAACTCCCGCGAACGTGCCCTGCAAGACTTTATAGACGGACATAAATGAACTCACCCATCAAGCCAGCCTTTAAATTACGCAGCCGCAGGGTCGCCAGCCACCAAATACCCGTCACCAGTTTAGTGGTGGCAGATTTCCAAAGCCTGTTGGTAGACACATTGCGCAAGGCACCGGCTCTGTTTCTGTATGCACCGACCATATTGGACCTCAGTGCCCTCGAGGGTGAAGTCGACCCGGCTCAATTAGAAGCCATCATTGTCGGCTGCCGGAGCGAAAAACTGATTCCCTATGCGCTAACGGGCAACCGGGAGCACCATCAATCGTTGGCGTTCAGCCTGAATTTGGCTTGGATAGAGCCGCGCTCGGGAGCAAAACCGAAGACCAACAGTGCGCCTATTGAGCAGGCAGAAAGCATCCGCAAGACCCAGGTAATCAGCACCCCCATTCGCTCTGGCCAGCAAATTTATGCGCGCAATGCCAATTTACTGATAATGAACCAAGTCAGCGCCGGTGCGGAGGTTGTCGCCGATGGCAATATTCATATTTATGGCACCTTGCGCGGCCGAGCGATTGCCGGTGCGCAAGGACGGGAGCAGAGTGAGGTAGTTTGTCAGAAGATGCAGGCGGAGCTTATCGCCATTGCCGGCACCTATCTGGTTCAGGAAAATTTCCCTGATGGCAGCGGCGCGGCCCGCTGTCATCTAGTGGATAACAATATTTTAATCGACTATTTATAGCGCTTAATTGATCCAGCATTCAGCTTCCGTTAGTCTACGCCCTTTAACTTAATCCCTAAGAAGGAATGACCCTTGGCGACTATTATCGTTGTTACGTCTGGTAAAGGCGGCGTAGGCAAAACCACCACGAGCGCGGCCATCAGTATGGGTCTGGCATTGGCCGGACGCAAAACCGTGGTGATCGATTTCGATATTGGTCTGCGTAATCTCGATATCATTATGAATTGCGAGCGCCGGGTGGTGTTCGACTTCGTCAATGTCATCCAGGGCGACGCCCTGTTAAATCAGGCATTGATTAAGGACAAACGCAGTGAGAATCTGTTTATTTTGCCGGCGTCACAAACTCGCGACAAGGATGCACTGACCAAAGAAGGCGTTAAGATCATCCTCGATAAACTCAGTGAAACCTTTGAGTACATCATCTGCGATTCGCCGGCGGGCATTGAACACGGTGCCCTGATGGCCCTTTATTACGCCGACGAGGCCATAGTGGTGACCAACCCTGAAGTGTCGTCGGTCCGCGACAGCGACCGTATTTTAGGGATTTTACAGAGTAAAAGCTTCCGGGCTGAAAATGATCAGCCTCCGGTCAAGGAACACCTCTTGATCAGCCGCTTCGATCCGGCCCGAGCCGCTCGCGGCGAAATGCTCAGCATCGAGGACATAGAGGATATTCTAGCGGTGCCGTTGATTGGCATTATTCCTGAAAGTCAGGCGGTGTTAAACGCCTCGAATAATGGTACGCCGGTTATTCTCGATGAGAAAAGCGATGCCGGCCAGGCCTATAAAGATACGGTGGCGCGCCTGCTGGGTGAAGAGCGACCCCATCGTTTCCTGGAGGTCCAGAAAAAAGGCCTTCTGCAACGCGTTTTTGGAGGTTGATATGGCGTTTTTTGATATATTTTCACGCGACAAGGCGCCTCAATCGGCCAATATAGCCAAAGAGCGGCTCAAGGTGATTGTGGCCCATGAACGACGGGCTCGCAACGCCCCGGACTATTTGCCGGCCCTGCAGAACGATATATTGGCGGTAATCCGTAAATATGTCGATATTGAGCACGATCAATTGCAGATCGATCTCAATGACAATGGCAACTGCTCGATTCTAGAAGTGAATGTCAACTTACCCCGTTAAGGGGGCCGCATTAGGTCAATTGACGTCGGCGTAAGTGTTGAGCATAAAAAAGGGCAGCCCTAAGCTGCCCTTTTAAGTTTGACCCGCCCGCTTAGGCGACGCCGTTCAAACTTAGCTATCGAGAAATTTCTCAGCATCGAGCGCGGCCATGCAGCCGGTTCCGGATGAAGTAATGGCTTGCCGATAGTGATGATCCATGACGTCTCCGGCTGCAAACACCCCTTCAACACTGGTTGCGGTGGCATTGCCCTCGAGGCCCGATTGCACCTTGATATAACCACCGCTCATCTCTAATTGACCGGCAAAGATCCCGGTGTTGGGCGTATGACCGATGGCGATAAAACAGCCGTGCACGGCAACGTCTTTAGTGCTGCCGTCCTGGGTGCTTTTCAGCCGAATACCGGTCACGCCCATCTCGTCGCCGAGCACTTCATCGAGTGTATTGTGCAGATGCAACTCGACCTTGCCTTCGGCGACCTTGGCCATCAGGCGATCGGACAGGATCTTTTCCGATCGGAAGGTATCCCGTCGATGCACAACATGAACCTTGCTGGCAATGTTGGCCAGGTAAAGCGCTTCCTCGACCGCAGTGTTACCACCACCGACAACGCAGACTTCCTTGTTGCGATAGAAGAAACCATCGCAGGTGGCACAGGCTGAGACGCCCTTGCCTTTAAAGGCCTCTTCACTCTCCAGGCCAAGATATTGGGCGCTGGCGCCGGTAGAAATAATCAGGGCATCACAGCTGTAGGTGCCCTGATCGCCGATCAGCGTAAAGGGTCGCTTGCTCAGGTCCGTGGTGTGAATATGATCGAAGATAATGTTGGTGTCGAAACGCTCCGCATGCTCCTTCATCTGCTCCATCAGTTCCGGACCCTGCAATTCGGCATGTCCGCCTGGCCAGTTCTCAACCTCGGTGGTGGTGGTCAACTGACCGCCCATTTCCATACCTGTGATAACAACCGGTGATAAGTTCGCGCGGGCCGCATAGATGGCCGCCGTATAGCCGGCCGGGCCGGATCCCAAGATAATAAGGGAATGATGTTTTACGCTCATGGTTCGAAGTGCCCTCTAAGGTCAAAAAACTGAATCAGATAATAGGTCATAGCATGGCGTGTTCCGCGCCAGAATCAAGCGCAAGCCAACTATAAGATCGATAACTTTTAGCTATAAGACAAACGGTTACCCAATTCTCGACTAGAAACCGAAAATCAACAGCACCGCCAAGCTTATCAGCCAAGTCATTTGGGCGCGTTTAATCAGTGCCAAGGTTTCATTCAACATCTCCTCTGGCGCCACGGAGCCCAAGGCCGATTTCAAACAGATCAACAACAGGACCCGATCGTCGCGGTCGAAATCACGAGCCTGCTCCAGCCAAACTTGGAAACACTGGCTGAAATTGCCCATTAGGCCCAGCGTTAAGGCCATCAGGCGCACCGGAATCCAATAGAGTGCCTGTTTAACGCGTTGAAAGAAGGCGTCGGCTTGCTCACCGCGTAGAGCGGTACTCATTAACCAGACTAATAGCACTCCGGGTGCGCCAAAGGCCATAAACCAAAATACCGAAACAAAAAACCGCTCCAGGTAGAGGTAGCTCATACCGGCCTGAACTCCCTCGTCCAACAGTTCGTCGTCTGGCTCATAGATTTCACCGACCAGGCCCAGCTCATCAACTGCCAGCTGCCAGGCGCCCTGCCGTTCACCCTGAGCGGTGAGCTGCTGGTACTGGGCAAGATTTTCGGGCTGATCACCGGACTGGAGGGCCAATAGCAGCAGAGTTACCGACAGAACCAGGTTGAAAATAAAATTATCGACCCACCACAGCAGACAGGCGACCAGCAGAGCTGGTAACAGGGCATAGATTACCATTGTCAATTTAGCACCTAAGTCGCGCCCAACGAGGTGGGCCCGCCAGCGTAATACCCAGGCGGTGGCCGGTTCGCCATGACCCGATAGGCTGATCGAGACCAGATACGCGAGAATGACCGATAGAAAATCCATAACGTTTTCCTAATGATGAAGAGCTATACAGTAATGAAACAGCCTACCACTTTACCAGAGCTGAAAGTCATAGTGCGCAATTTTCATCCAGGTGGACATTTGTCGCTGAGCCAGTCGCATCTGGCTAAGGCTCGAGGTAAACTAAGCGCGCTGATGGCCGCGACTGACCAGGCCGCCCCCTAACCTGTTTGACCGAGTTGATTACCCATGTTTATTGCCGACCTGCCCTATGCCAAAACCCTACGCGACCACCTGGTGCGATCGATCCGCTTCGCGCTCGAAGAAGATCTTGGCAGCGGCGACATCACCGCTCTGCTGATTCCTGCGCAACAGACCTCTCAAGCCCAGGTCATCACCCGGGAGCCCGGCGTGTTGTGCGGCCGCGAGTGGTTCGAGGAAGTCTTTCGGCAAATTGATCCAACCGTCACGCTAAATTGGCTAAAGCAGGACGGCGATACCCTACTCGCGAACGACATCCTGGTTGAGCTACGCGGCAATACTCGCGCAATTCTAACCGCAGAGCGCAGCGCCTTAAATTTCCTCCAAACACTGAGCGGCACCGCAACCCTGGCCCGGCGCTATGCCATGGCCGTCGCCGGCAAGGCGTTAGTGATCCTCGACACTCGCAAGACCCTACCCGGTTTACGCTTAGCACAGAAATACGCCATCGCCGTCGGCGGCTGCCAAAATCATCGCCTGGGTTTGTATGATATGTTTTTGATCAAGGAAAACCATATTGCCGGCTGTGGCGGCATCGCCAACGCCGTGAAACGCGCGCACGAAATAGCGCCGGACAAAAAAATCGAAGTTGAGGTGGAATCGCTGGAGCAGTTACTGGAGGCATTGGACTTGCCGGTAGACGTTATCATGTTGGATAACTTCAATGTGCAGCAGACCGCCGAGGCGGTAAAACTCACCCAAGGTCGGATCAAGTTAGAGGCGTCTGGCAATATGGATTTAGAGCGCATCGCCGAACTGACGGGCGTGCTACCGGACTATGTCTCGGTGGGTAAGTTGACTAAGGATGTGGCGTCTTTGGATTTGAGTTTGCGGTTGGTGGGTTAGTCACAACCGGGAGGCATATAGGATGCTTTCCAGGTACCGGCTGCCATCGGGGCACTTGGATCTATGTCGCAGGTCCACGAGCCAGCTGCGGCCCTCGAAAAATTTATAATAGTGCCGCTTATACTCGCAGACGCATTGCCCCCTCCCCCTGAGACCAGCTCTACGATTAATGCACCACTGCCATTTGCGTTAAAAAATGAAACCGCCGGTACAACACCGCCAACACTGGCTGCATTTGATATCACTAAAGAACTGGTTAAATTCGATTGAACATAACCTAAATCACTTGGAACAAAATTGAAGAAGCCTCGCATCATGCTGTCGTCAGCGGCGGTACGATAACTTGATAATTCCGCAATAGATCGACTGACCTGAGACCTAGCAATAAAGTCTTGATACTGGGGTACCGCGATTGACGCTAAAATTCCGATAACGGCTACAACAATCATCAACTCTATGAGAGTAAAACCCATCGACCTTTTCATAACAACTACCTCTTTAATCAGAGACGCAGGTCTATTTTTTGAAATAAAAAAGGGCACCAATAGGTACCCTCTATTGCGACGAAATGTTAATCAAATTTGCGAACAACCTGCAGGAACATAGGATGTTTTCCACGTTGTAGCTGTTGTGGGGTCGGTAGCGTCGATAACACAAGTCCACGTCCCATTTGCAGCCCGGGACAGGTTAATGATCGTAGCATTTACTGCGGCCGAAGCCTGAGCTGGGGTGGAGCTACTTAATTCGACCATAAGAGCACCAACGCCTGTTGCACTAAAATTTGCACTCGCTGGCAGCGTTCCACCTGCAGACGCGGCAGCGGCAATTCTCACTGAGTAGGCAGGGAGTGGGGTCGCTGCCACGGTCAGCCCTGGAGTTACCAGATTAGAATTCACATAACCCAAATCATTCGGGGTGAAAGCAACATTTCCCCGCATAATGCTCTCTTCAACCGCGGTTTTTAAGGCGGACAATTCACCAACAGCTCGATTCACCTGAGTCCGCGCAATATAATCCTGATATTGAGGAATGGCGATCGCCGCCAAAATGCCGATAATCGCCACAACGATCATCAGTTCGATTAAAGTAAAACCTTGTTGTTTCTTCATAGTAACGACTCCAGAGGTGATTATATGCCTACTCAGCTGTCCGATTACATCTGAGCTCGAATTGAAGATTGCATTTCATATGCCAAGTTCGCTAGCACTCAGGTTAAGCCCAATATGCTTCGCTTTGACGCAAGAAATCATTTTTGTCACCCATGACAGAGAACCTGTCAGATCGCTCACTAGGGCACAAAACTGACCTGAATTGTCACTAGCTGCGCCAGTCGACAAATTTCGTCTTTGGGCCCGGTCGGCAACCGGACTTAAGTTCGCGGCCTTGGTTGACTGGTCTATACTTTGCACCATGGTGAGCAATGGGAAGGCGTTATGACGATGGCATTAGGGGGCCTGGCACGGCGCCTGGTAGTAGAGGGGTCCATATCTGAAGAGGCCGCCGTAAGCGCGGCCAACGAGGCCAGCAGAGCGAAAAAGGGCTTGGTGCCCTATCTGGTCGAAAACGACCTGATCGGTGCGCGCAAGATTGCGGTCATTGCCGCCGATGAATTTGGCACGCCCTTTTTTGACCTGGACGCGTTCGATATTGAGCTGTTCCCAAAAGATCTGATCGCCAACAATCTCATTATCGCCCATCACGCCATTCCGCTGGTTAAGCGCGGCACCCGCCTGTTTGTCGGGGTCTCGGATCCGACCAATCTGGTGGCCATCGATGAAATCAAGTTCCACACCGGCCTGAGTGTCGATGCGATCTTGGTCGAAGAAGATAAGTTGCGCAGCTTTATTGAGCGAATCACCGATGATGCCTCCGATGCGTTCGATAACTTAGAGGATGAGGGACTCGACGATCTTGATGTGGTCGACACCCAAACTCGCGCGGAGGATAAGGCCGTTGGGGACGGCAGTGACGATGCCCCGGTGGTGCGTTTTATCAACCAGATGCTGCTCAGTGCGATTAAAAAAGGCGCGTCGGACCTGCATTTTGAACCCTATGAAAAGTCTTATCGGGTCCGCTTCCGCATTGATGGCATTTTACAAACCGCGGCCAAGCCGCCCATTGCCCTCGGGCCTAAGATGTCGGCGCGCTTGAAGGTAATGTCGAATCTGGACATTTCCGAGCGCCGTGTACCCCAGGACGGGCGCATCAAGTTAAAAATTTCCAAAACCAAGGCCATCGATTTCCGCGTCAACACCCTGCCGACGCTGTTTGGCGAAAAAATCGTTATGCGGATTCTCGATCCCTCGTCAGCCAAGATGGGCATCGACGCATTAGGCTATGAACTGGTGCAAAAAGAAATGTATCTAAAAGCACTCGATAAACCCCAAGGCATGATTTTAGTGACCGGCCCAACGGGTTCGGGTAAAACTGTCTCCCTCTATACCGGCATTAATATTCTTAACCAAGACGGTATTAATATCTCAACCGCCGAAGATCCGGTCGAGATCAACCTAGAGGGTATTAACCAGGTCAACGTCAACACCAAGGTCGGCCTGGACTTCTCCTCGGCCCTGCGCTCTTTTTTGCGCCAGGACCCGGATATCATTATGGTCGGCGAAATCCGCGACCTGGAAACGGCGTCCATCGCCATTAAGGCAGCCCAGACCGGTCACATGGTGATGTCGACACTGCACACCAATAGCGCGGCAGAAACCATTACCCGGATGCTCAATATGGGTGTGCCATCCTTTAACCTGGCCACCACCATCAATCTCATTATCGCCCAACGTTTGGCCCGCCGGCTGTGCAGCAAGTGTAAGGAGCCGGCCGACTTAAGCGCAGAGCAGCTGGTAAAGGCCGGCTTTTCCAGTGAGTTGGCCCAGACGGCGACAATCTTCAAACCCAAGGGTTGTGACAGTTGCACCGGCGGGTACAAGGGCCGTGTTGGTATTTATGAAGTGGTTCGCATCACCCCAGACGTGTCCCGTATTATTATGGATGAGGGAAACGCGATCCAACTCAATGAACAGTTCAAGGTTGAGGGCTTTAACAGCCTAAGGATCTCGGGTCTGGTGAAGGCGGCCTCGGGCGTCACCAGTCTGGAAGAAGTAAACAGAATTACAACCGATTAAAGGTGGTTTGGTTATGGCAACTGCAACAGTAAAGACCTCTATATTCTCCTACGAAGGACTCGATCGTAACGGCAAGCTAAAACGCGGTGAGATTAGCGGCACGAACACCTCTTTTATTAAAGCCGAACTGCGCAAACAGGGTGTTATTCGGGTTAAAAAACTGGCCAAAAAACGCAAAGACATAGCCCTCTTCGGCGGCCAAAAGATCGGTACCAGCGATATCGCCGTGTTCACCCGGCAAATGGCGACCATGATGAAGGCGGGTGTGCCGCTTATGAAATCCTTCGAGATCGTCGCCGAAGGACTGGAAAATAAGACCATGGCGGTCTTAGTAAACAAGATGGCTATAAGCGTCTCCGGCGGTGGCGGCTTTGCCAGTGCCCTACGGGAACACCCCAAGCAGTTCGACGATCTCTATTGTTCACTGGTTGACTCCGGCGAACAGGCCGGCGCATTGGAGACCATGCTCAATCGGGTCGCGCTGTATCAGGAAAAGTCCGAAAGCGTGAAAAAGAAGGTAAAGTCGGCCATGAAGTACCCGGCGACGATCATGTCCATCGCCGCCATTGTCACGGCTATTCTGTTGCTCAAGGTTGTGCCAGTGTTTGCCAATATGTTTGAAAGCTTCGGCGCCGACCTGCCGGTACCGACCCAAGTAGTGATGGATATGTCCAACTGGCTGCAAGCGAATGGGATTTTGTTGGGAATTATACTGGTGGCCTTGTTTATCGGGTTTCAGCAGTCCCATCAGCGTTCCCGGATGTTTCGTCATGCCTTACAGCGCCTATCGGTTAAGCTGCCGGTATTTGGCCCGATCGTTTATCAATCCGCCATGGCCCGTTATGCGCGCACCCTGTCGACCACCTTTGCCGCCGGCGTGCCGTTGGTCAGCGCCTTGGAAAGCGCGGCCGGTGCTTCGGGCAATATCATCTATGAAAATGCCATTATGGCAGTAAAGAACGAGGTCGAAACCGGCTCCGAACTGGCCGGTTCGATGAAGGAAACCGGCGTCTTCCCGGCCATGCTGATTCAGATGGTCTCTATAGGTGAACAGTCTGGCGCGCTCGATGATATGTTGAGCAAGGCCGCTGAAATCTATGAAGAGGAGGTCGATACCCTGGTCGATGGCCTGACCTCGATGATGGAACCTTTGATTATGGCCTTCTTGGGCATTATAGTCGGTGGTCTGGTGGTGGCAATGTACCTACCGATCTTCCAAATGGGTTCCGTTATCTGATGATTGACTATCTGTCCACAAACACCAGCGCCTTGATAGTAACCGTCTTTATTGTCGGTTTACTGATCGGCAGCTTTCTCAATGTTGTCATCTACCGCCTACCGGCGATGATGCACAGGGCCTGGGCGGTGGAAGTGGCTCAGTTCAATAGTGACGTAGACCTACTCGATCGACTCCAACGGGAACCGACTTACAATCTGGTCACACCGGACTCCAGTTGCCCGCAGTGCGGCCACAAGATTCGGGCCTGGGAGAACATTCCGCTGATCAGCTGGCTGATGCTTCGAGCTCGATGTTCGGCCTGTCACAAGCCTATTTCGGCCCGTTACCCAGCAGTGGAGCTCATCACGGCCTTACTCTCGGCGCTGGTTGCTTGGCAGTTTGGCTGGTCTCTAACCAGTCTATGCCTTATTCCGCTGGTCTGGGTGTTGGTGACCCTGACCCTAATCGATGTCGATACCCAACTACTGCCCGACAGCCTCACCCTGCCCCTGCTCTGGGCCGGTTTGCTGCTAAACAGCCAAGAGATCATAGTGAGCTTGAACAGTGCCGTTATCGGTGCCGCCGCAGGCTATCTCAGCCTCTGGTCAATTTACTGGCTCTTTAAACTGCTTACCGGCAAGGACGGCATGGGCTATGGTGACTTTAAATTGTTTGCCGCCTTCGGTGCCTGGTTTGGCTGGATTGCCCTACCACTGATAATATTATTGTCCTCCCTGGTAGGCGCGGTGGTCGGTATCGTGATGATTCTCAGTCTGGGCCGCGATCGACAGGTGCCTATACCGTTCGGCCCTTACCTCTGTGGCGCCGCCCTGGTTTATATCTTTTGGGGCCAGAGCATAATGAACTGGTATCTGGGGTATCTGGTTTGATTATTGGCCTGACCGGCGGTATTGGTGCCGGCAAGTCGACGGTTGCTGGCATGTTTCAGGCACTGGGCATCATTTGTGTCGATGCCGATCGCGTGGCGCGTGAGCTGGTCGAGCCTGGCAGCCCCGTGCTCGCGCAAATTGTGGACCACTTCGGTCCGGAATTGCTTGAGGGTGAACACCTTAACCGCGCCAAGCTCCGGCAACTGATCTTTCAGGACTCTACAGCCAAGGCTTGGTTAGAACAGTGTATGCATCCGATGATTCGTTCGGAGATCAATCGCAGGCTGGCCGAGTCGGCCAATGATTCGCCCTATCAAATTCTCGAGGCGCCGCTGCTGTATGAAAACCGGCTGGAAACCCTCTGCGCCGCTA
>Ga0115564_10001710_pt1 | contig 19652 bp, 17 predicted proteins | sample COGITO_mtgs_1105_7_FD_88680 | JGI IMG/M metagenome (GOLD analysis project Ga0115564, IMG submission 88680) | Pelagic marine microbial communities from North Sea - COGITO_mtgs_110523 | ecosystem: Environmental > Aquatic > Marine > Epipelagic | place: Germany:Helgoland, sampling site Kabeltonne...
ATTAGGCAGAAAATTTCTAAATACTTTTCACAATGAGTTAATACATAAAGAAAGTGTTAAATTTGAAAGCGGAAAATATTTGATTAGTATTCAACATGCTATGAGAAAGATTAACCAGATTAATGGTCTAAAGTTTTTAGATGGAATTTTAAATATTGGATACATAATTGAAAAAGAAACAAAAAAATAAATATAAAAAATATACTACAACCCTTTGGTTATTTTTTATACTAGGGGTGTCTTCTTTCTATGGAATTTTTTATTTTGCTTCAATTGGTGGGCTTGGAGAAATGCCTGACTTAAAAGTATTAGAAAACCCTAATACAAATCTAGCTAGTGAAATACTTTCTGAAGATCAGAAAACTATTGCTAAGTTTTATTTTAATGATAACAGAACTCCTGTAAGCTTTTCAGAATTTCCTCAACACCTAGTAGATGCGTTATTAGCAACTGAAGATATCCGTTTTTTTGATCATTCGGGCATTGATTGGATATCAACTTTAAGAGCTATTGTTAAATTAGGAAAAGATGGAGGTGGAAGCACGATTACCCAACAATTAGCTAAACAGTTATTTACCGGCGAAGGATCTAGAGATATTTTAGAAAGGATTAATCAGAAAATTAAAGAATATATTATTTCAATAAGATTAGAAAAGCAGTATACTAAAAATGAAATTATTGCTCAATATTTAAATATATATGATTTTGGAAATAATGGTGACGGGATTAGGAGTGCATCAAGAATTTATTTTGGAAAAGAGCCAATTGATTTAGACATTAGTGAATCTGCAATGCTAATAGGAATGTTAAAAAATTCTTCATTATATAATCCCAGACCTAATAGAAATCCGGTAGGTGTAAAAAACAGAAGGAATGTAGTTTTGTCACAGATGTATAAATATGGATTTATCGATAAAGTGATGAAAGACTCTCTTCAGCTTAAAGATTTAAAATTAAACTATACCCCCGAGTCTCATAGAGATGGTATTGCACCATATTTTAGAGAATATTTGCGATCATATATGAAAGATTGGGTAAAGGATGAAAAAAACAGAAAACCAGATGGATCTAAGTATAATATTAATACAGATGGACTAAAAATTCATACTACTATAAATTATAGTATGCAAGTTTATGCTGAAGATGCAATTAACCAACACATGCCTAGGCTCCAAAAAGAGTTCTTTAAACAAAACACCATTGAAGATAACACAACAGCTCCATTTCGAGAATTGACAGAAGGAGCAATAGACACACTGCTTAGACGTTCTATGAAAAGGTCTGAAAGATGGAGAAAAATGAAATATGACCTTAATATTCCTGAAGAAGAAATAAAAAAATCATTTCAAATACCAGTGAAAATGACTGTTTTCTCATGGGAAGGTGAAATTGACACAATAATGAAACCCTGGGATTCTATGATTTATTATAAATCTTTTTTAAGGCCCGGCATGATGTCCATGGATCCAAACACTGGGTTTGTTAAAGCTTGGGCTGGCGGAATGAATTATAAACATTTTCAATACGATATGGTAAAAAAAGGCAAGCGTCAAATAGGTTCAACATTTAAGCCATTTGTGTATGCGGCTGCAATTGATCAGTTACAGTTATCTCCTTGCGATACCTTTCCTGATAGTCAATTTTGTGTAGAAAAAAACAAATTTGGTAACCCTGAAAAATGGTGTCCGAGAAATTCCGGCGACAAATATGGTAGAACACGTACTTTGAAAAATGCGCTAGCTAACTCTATTAATACTGTTACAGCAAGATTAATTGATAAAATAGGCCCAAAACCAGTTATAAAACTAGCTAAAAATTTAGGGATAGAGCAAAGAATATTGCCAGTTCCTTCTATTGCTTTAGGAACTCCAGATCTTAGTGTTTATGAAATGGTGGCTGCTTATTCTGCATTTGCCAATAAAGGTGTATACACCAAGCCTATACTAATAGAAAAAATTGAAGATAAAAATGGGACAATTCTATTTGAGTATAAGCGAGAAACAAGAGATGTTTTAAGTGAAGAGGCAGCGTACGTAACTGTTAATTTACTGGAAGGAGTTACACAGGCAGGATCTGGGATAAGACTAAGGACTAGTGGTGCAACTAATAATGCATATGAGACCGTTGTAACCGGATATCCTTACGAATTTGATAATGCAATTGCAGGTAAAACAGGAACAACTCAAAACCAGAGTGACGGATGGTTTATGGGAATGGTGCCAAATTTAGTGACTGGGGTATGGGTAGGTGCAGAAGACAGGTCTATTCATTTTGAAACTATTGACTATGGCCAAGGAGCGTCAATGGCTTTGCCTATTTGGGGAGTATATATGAAGAGTTGTTACCAGGACACAATCTTAAATATATCCAAGGAACCTTTTTCAAGACCAGAAAAATTATCCATTGAATTGAATTGTAACAATTTTAAAAATGATTCATTAAATAAAATTAAAAACAATAACAATAAGTTATTGGATATAGATTTTTAAAATATTTTGTATGATAAACAAAAAAGTACTCAATGTGAGTAGTGCTCTGCAGGGAATTAACGATAACATGACTATTATGTTAGGTGGGTTTGGGCTATGTGGAATACCTGAAAAATCAATTGACGAACTAGTCAAATTAAAAGTTAAAGGACTAACATGTATATCAAATAATGCTGGAGTTGATGATTTTGGTTTAGGATTATTATTAAAAGATCATCAAATAAAAAAAATGATCTCATCTTATGTTGGTGAAAACAATGAATTTGAAAGACAAATGCTGTCTGGAGAACTTGAAGTTGAATTATTGCCACAAGGAACTATTGCTGAATTATGTAGAGCAGCACAAGCTGGCTTCCCAGCGGTATATACTCCAGCAGGTTTTGGAACTGAAGTTGCTGATGGAAAAGAATCTCGGGAGTTTAACGGCAAAATGTATATTTTAGAACATGCTTTTAAAGCAGACTTTTCGATTGTTAAAGCTTGGAAAGGAGATGAAGCGGGAAACTTAATTTTTAAAGGTACAGCAAGAAACTTTAATCCAAATATGTGTGGCGCAGCGACTGTTACAGTAGCTGAGGTTGAAGAATTATATCCAGTAGGAGCTCTTGACCCAAATGATATTCAAATCCCTGGCATTTTTATACAGCGAATATTTAAGGGAGATGATTACCAAAAACGAATTGAACAAAGAACCATAACACAAAGATAATGCTAGACAAAAATGGAATTGCTAAAAGAATAGCAAAAGAAGTAAAAGACGGTTATTATGTAAACCTAGGAATAGGTATTCCTACTTTAGTGGCAAACTATGTTAATAAAGACTTAAGTGTAGAGTTTCAGAGTGAAAATGGAGTTCTAGGAATGGGTCCTTTCCCTTTTGAGGATGATGTAGATGCAGATATAATTAATGCAGGAAAACAAACAATAACTACATTGCCTGGAGCCAGTTTTTTTGACTCTGCAATGAGTTTTTCTATGATTAGAGGAAAGCATGTAGATTTAACTATTTTAGGAGCTATGGAAGTTTCTGAAAACGGAGATATAGCAAACTGGAAAATCCCAGGAAAAATGGTTAAAGGAATGGGTGGAGCAATGGATTTAGTTGCTAGTGCAGAAAATATTATAGTTGCAATGATGCACACAAATAAAAAAGGAGAATCTAAACTCTTAAAAAGATGTTCACTTCCTTTAACAGGCCTAAGCTGTGTAAAAAAAATAGTAACAAATTTAGCAGTGCTTGCGGTTACAAAAGATGGATTTAAATTACTTGAAAGAGCCCCTGGAGTTAGTATTCAAACAATAAAAGACTCTACTATTGGAAACCTTATTGTTGATATAGAAGTCCCAGAAATTAACATTAACTAATTCCTTTCGGAATAGCATCTATTAGTTTTTTAGTATACTCCATTTTAGGAGCACTGTAGATATCCTCTGAAAAACCTATTTCTTCAAAAATCCCATCTTTCATTACAATAATTTTATCTGCCATATATTTGACTATTGACAAATCATGTGAAATGAAAATATATGTAAGTTTTAGTTTTCTCTTCAAATCATTTAATAAGTTCAAAACCTGTGCTTGAACCGAAACATCTAAGGCAGAAACCGATTCATCACAAATTAATATTTTCGGTGCAACACTGATAGCCCTAGCGATTCCAACTCTTTGCTTTTGACCTCCAGATAATTCATGAGGGTATTTGTAAAAGTCACTTCTTTTAAGACCAACATCTTCTAATAAGTCAATACACAAAGCTTTGTAAGAACTATTTTTCCTGTCAATTTCATGAACGATCATTGGTTCCATTATTAAGTATCCAATTGTTTTCTTTGGGTTTAATGATGAATCTGGGTCTTGAAAAATTAACTGTACATCTTTTCTGTATTTTTTTAATTTAGATTTTGAAAGTTTTGTAATATCTGTACCTTTATAAAAGATAGAGCCATTGCTAGCTTTTTCAATTTGAACAATAGTTTTTACTAACGTAGATTTACCGCACCCTGACTCCCCTACCAGTCCAAGAGTTTCTCCTTTATGTAATTTTAAATTAATACCTTTAAGAGCTTTAAATGAGGAACTTTTTTTAAACCAAACTTTATTTTGAATATAATATTTATCTAAATTTTTAATTTCTAGAACTGGGCAGTTTGAATAAATTTTTTGACGACTAATTTCAATTTCTTTTTCGTCAATAACAGAGTTATTTACAGAGTTGTTAATATAATCAGAGACTGTTGGTAGTTTGCGTAACCTCACTTTATTATTTGGTCTTGAGTATAGTAACCCTTTGGTATAATTTTCACTTGGACTCGAAAATATATTTGAAGTAATCCCTTTTTCAATTATTTTTCCTTTATACATTACGATTAATCTGTCTGCCACTTCAGAAACGAGTGCAAGGTCATGAGAAATAAAAATTATACTTAATCCTTCAGAACTTCTAATTTTTAACAGTAATTCAATTATTTCTTTTTGAACAGTAACATCTAGTGCTGTAGTAGGCTCATCGGCGATAAGCAATTTTGGCTTACAGGCTATAGCCATTGCAATCATTAATCTTTGCTTTTGCCCTCCAGACAGTTGATGTGGATACTTGGAGTTAAAATTGTCAACTTTGTCTAACCTCACCTTTTTAATTAATAAGCTTATTTCATTTTCAATTTCTTTTTCCTCAATATTTTCTATCTCAAAACATTCACGAAGTTGATCTACACATTTCATGGTTGGATTTAGCGCAGACATGGGCTCTTGAAATATTATAGATATATCTTTTTTCCTAACTTGACGAATTCTTGTTTCATTTAACTCTAATAAATTTGTATTGTTATAAATTACCTCCCCTTTAGAAATAGTTTTCTCTTTAGGCAATAATTTTAATATAGACAAAGCAGTAACAGACTTTCCACTTCCAGATTCGCCAACAATTCCTAACACCTCATTTTTTAATAAATCAAAACTGATGTTGTTAACCACTTTAACAATATCATTCTTTTTGACAAAACTTATGCTTAAATTTTTTACTGAAATAAGTGGGCTAGAAGAGACTTTATTCAAAATAAAACATTTAATTAATTATATTATAAGCTTCTTCAATATAGGTGTAAAAATCTTTAGAATGTGCACTACCTTCTTCTTCCTTTGAAATTAAACTTCCTAATCTTACAATAATTAAGTCATCTTCAGGAATCACTATTGTAAGCTGCCCAAGATGTCCTCTTGAATAAAAAATTTCTTTACCCTTGTATTTTCCCAACCACCATCCATAACCATAAAAAGGAGCATTTGAGAATTTTGGAGTTAGAGATTTTGCTATATAAGTAGAATCTAAAATCTGACTTCCTTCCCATTTTCCGTGTTGCTTATAGAGTTTTCCTAGTCTAGCAAAGTCTCTGGCACTACTAGCGATACAACAAAATGCTTTCACAAGATTGTTTTCTTTACTATCTACCTGCCATGGAGAAGCAATTTTAGCTCCCATTGGCTTCCAAAAAGATTCACTGAGGTAATCAGAAAGGTTTTTGCCTGTTGCTTTTTCAAGAATCATTCCTAATAACTGGGTATCGCTACTAAGGTATTTATATCTCTGACCGGGCTCCTCAACAACTTCTAAGTCTAGAATTAAAGAATTCAAATCTGAGGTAAAATAACTCTTTGCAGTTAGTGAAAAAGGGCTATAATATTTTTCTACATAATTCAATCCAGAAGACATTGTTGAAAGATCACCAACTGTTAGGTTAGCAGCTTTCCCTTCGCTAAACTCCTTAAAGTAATCAGAAACAGGTTGGTCAAGGCCCTTTATGTGTCCTTCCATTATGGCCTTTCCTAACATCGCACTAACAAAACTCTTTGCCATTGAAAATGAATTTGAAATAGAATCTTGGTTATAACCTAGATAATATTTTTCAAAAACAATACTATCATTTTGTATAATTAGGTATGATGTGGTTTCTTTTAACTCATTAAGATCAATTAATTTTTTAGATTCTAATTTGCTATTATATTTATCACTTATTAACCATGGTTGATGATCTCCAGTTTCAATAATATCATTATCAAAGTGGACATAGTCAGATAAATACGCTGTAGTGTGACCTTTTAAATATCCTACTTTTACAGCCTTAACTAAATAGCCAAGATCCAGTAAATAAAAACATGTAATTAGCGTAACAAGAATTAATAGTACTTTTTTTTTCTTTGACATAGTTAAGATATTAATTTTATGACATCCTTAGCAAAGTAACTAGCTATAAAACTAGCTCCTGCTCTTTTAAAAGCAATCGATGTTTCTAAAATTGTTTGATTTTCATCGATCCACCCATTTTTTGAAGCAGCTTTAATCATTGCGTACTCCCCACTTACTTGATAAGCAGAAATTGGGATGTTAAAATTGTTTTTTATATCCCTAATAATATCAAGATACGAAATCCCAGGTTTAACCATAACAATATCCGCACCTTCTTCTATATCTGATCTAACTTCATTTATTGCCTCTTCACGATTTCCTATATCCATTTGATAAGTTTTTTTATCTCCAAATCCAGGTTTAGACTCTAAAGCATCTCTAAATGGGCCATAAAATGATGAGGCATATTTGGCACTATAACTCATAATTCCTGCATCATGATACCCTTCTTTTTCTAATATTGTCCTAATCAATTTTACTCTTCCGTCCATCATGTCACTTGGGGCTACAAAATCTGCTCCAGCTTCAATATGAGTAAGACTCATTTTTGCTAGAATGTCATTTGTAATATCATTAATAATTATCCCATTTTCTACCACACCATCATGACCATAAGAGGAATAAGGGTCCAATGCAACATCTGACATTATAAGAATATCTGGAAACTTGTTTTTAATGCTTTTTATAGCTCTTTGCATTAGGCCATTTTTATTAATAGCTTCTGTGCCATAGTTATCTTTAAGATTTTCTTCAACTTGAGCAAATAGTAAAACAGATTTCAATCCAAGGGTTTGTAAAATTTTAATTTCTTTTAAAATGAGATCGATGCTCATTTTAAAATAATTAGGCATGGATTTAATTTCTTGTTTTTTGTTTTCTCCCTCAATAATAAATAATGGAACTAAAAAATCGTTAGCAGTAATAGTGCTCTCTCTAATTAAATTTCTTAAAGTCTCACTTGTTCTAAGTCTTCTATTTCTATTTATTGGGTACATATTTTTCTTTGTTTATTAAACCCATTTGACAGGATTTTTTAATATATCTATAAGCTTGTATTCTTCACTATTTTTAGCAGGCACAAAATTATATTTCCAGCTTACTTTTGGAGGTAAGCTCATCAGAATGCTTTCAATTCGCCCGTTAGTCTTTAGTCCAAATAGAGTTCCTTTATCATGAACTAGGTTGAATTCCACATATCTTCCTCTTCTTATTTCTTGCCATTCTTTATGGGATTTAGAATAGGCTAATAGTTTTTTACTGTTTATTATGGGAGCATAACATTTCATAAAATTACCACTAATTTCTTCGATAAAATTATACCAGTCTGATATTTTTGTTGTCGATGTCTCTTTACAATAATCAAAAAATAAACCTCCAACTCCTCTAGCTTCACTTCGATGTGAATTGTAAAAATAGTTGTCACAATTCTCTTTAAATTTAATATAAAAACTTGGGTTGTGTTTATCACAAATAGTTTTACACACCTTATGAAAATGCTGGATATCATCTTCAAATATGTAATAAGGAGTTAAATCCTGACCCCCTCCAAACCATGAGTCGGTAATGTTTCCATGATCATCGTACATTTCAAAATATCTCCAATTTGCATGAACTGTAGGAACCATTGGGTTTTTAGGATGAATTACTAAGCTTAGTCCACAGGCAAAAAATTTATTAGACTTTGTATTAAGTTGCTTTTGCATACTTTTTGGAAGTACTCCGAACACTTTTGAAATATTTACTCCGCCTTTTTCAATGACTTTTCCATCTTCAATAATTTTAGTTATCCCGCCGCCGCCACCGTCTCTTGTCCATTTGTCTTCAAAAAATCGAGCCTTTCCATCAATTTTTTCAAATTCATCGCAGATGGTTTTTTGTAATTGCACAATATGGTTATAGAATTTGGTCTTCATTATGCCTTGTATTCTTTAACAGTATTTATAAATACTTCTACGTTTTCTAAGGGAATATTTGGTAATATGCCATGACCTAAATTAACAATGTAACGGTCTTTCCCAAAATCATTTATCATACTATTGACTAAATCTTTAATTTTTGATTTACTTGAAAGTAGCCTAGATGGATCTAAGTTTCCTTGTAATGTGATATTCCCTCCACTCAAATATCTTGCATTTCTAGCTGTGATTGTCCAGTCTACTCCGAGTGCAGACGCATTACTTTTACTCATTTCATTTAATGCAAACCAACATCCTTTACCAAACACTACAACTGGCGCGAAATCTTTCAATTCCTCAATAATTTGGTTTATGTATTGCCAAGAAAACTCACTATAATCATTTGGGGAAAGCAGTCCTCCCCAAGAATCAAAGATCTGTAAAACATCTACGCCGGCAATAACTTTTTGTTTTAAATAAGCTATTGTGGTTGCTGTTATTTTACTTAACAGCTCGTGAGCCAAAATTGGATTTTTGAAACAAAACGCCTTAGCTTTATCAAATGTTTTACTTCCTTGGCCTTGCACTATGTAGCATAGTATAGTCCATGGCGATCCTGCAAATCCGATTAAGGGAATATCGTTGTTTAAAATTTCTTTTGTCATTTTAATAGCATCAAAGACATACTCTAACGATTCGTTTACATCAGGAACTATTACATTTTCAAGGTCTTTTGCGTTTCGAATAGGATTTGGAATAAATGGCCCAAAGTCTGGTTTCATTTGAACTTCAATATTCATTGCTTGTGGAATTACCAAAATATCACTAAATAATATTGCCGCATCCATTCCATATCTTCTAATTGGTTGAACTGTAATTTCACTAGCTAATTCAGGAGTTTGACATCTTGTAAAAAAGTCATATTTTTTTCTAATTTCTATAAATTCTGGCAAGTATCTTCCCGCCTGACGCATCATCCACACAGGAGGTCTTTCTACTACCTCACCTTTTAGAGCTCTAAGTAATAAATCATTTTTTATCATAAGTAAAATATTTAATGGCATTATCAACAACTTGATCAATACTGTTAATGTCCGATGTTATAATTTTGTTAGAAAAAGCCTCAGCTTCATTTGTTGTTGTTTGTCCTATTGTAAATAGTATTTCATCACTGATTTTATTATAATAACAATAACTCCTTACAGCGCTTGGACTAAAAAATAAAATACCATTAAAAGCTTCATTTATTTTCTTATAAACCAAGCTTGTTTTATAGACTTCAACTAACGAAAATTCTACATTATTTTTAGTTAAAATTTCGGGTAATTCATCTCTTTTCATGTTTCCGCAAAAAAAGACAAAAACGTCATTTTTTAGTGATTTTACTATAAAATTAGCCAATTTTTGAGCATTTTCTTCACTTTTTGCTACTTTTTGACCATTTTTTAAAAGTAATGATTTTGTTTTTTCACCAACACAGTAGCAATTTTTAATCTTTAACTTTCTGTTTACAATAGCCTTTACTGAATTCTTACTTGTAAAAATTGCATTTTCAATTCTCTCGTTAATATTGAAGTCATTTTTTACAATTTTTATGGCGTTGTAATCACTAATTTTTATACTTGAATCACTGATTTTTTTATGATTTTTAGAGCTAAGTAATTTGGTAGATAATAATTTTGTCATGACCTACCCTTTTAAAGAATTTAAAATCTCATTTCCTCCGAGTGAAATAATTTTTTTTGCAAACTTATCTCCTAAAACCTCACTTTTTTCTAATTTACAAACTTCGTTTATTTCTATTTTGTCCTTTCCTTCTACAGAAAGTAAAACACCTCTAAAAATAACGGATTTGTTCACTATTTTTGCATGTGCTCCGATTGGAGCAGTACATCCGCCTTCCAATTTATTTAAAAAGCTCCTCTCTATATTTGTGCAAATTTCTGTTTCAACATGGTTTATTTGTTCTAAAATTTCAGTAATCGAAGAATTTATAGTTAAATTTTGAACAGAAATTGCTCCTTGAGCTGGAGCAGGAATCATCCAGTCTAACTCTTGATAATCGTTTGGTAATATTTCTAGCCTTTCTAATCCAGCTTTTGCCATTATAGTTCCATCCCAATTGTTTTCCTTTAGTTTTCTAAGCCTGGTTTGAACATTACCTCTTATTTCAACAATGTTATCAGTCTTAAATTTATTAAGCCATTGAGCTTTTCTTCTTAAACTACCCGTTGCTATTGTGTTCTCTTTTGAACTTAAAGGCTTATTATGGATGACAATATCTAATTCAGAACCTCTTTGAAGTACTGCTCCTTGCCTGACTCCTAATGGCAATATTGTCGGAACATCTTTGAGACTATGAACAGCTATATCTATTTCATTATTTAATAATGCTATATCTATTTCTTTAGTGAATACCCCTGTAACCCCTAGTTCATAAACAGGTTTGGATAAATCTTTATCTCCACTTGATTTGATTTTAATTATTGATGAAGAAATGTTTATTTTTTGTAATAGGGCTTGAACTTGTTTAGCTTGCCAAACAGCTAACTTGCTGGCTCTTGTCCCAATTCTAATATTGCCCATCTACAGTGTTTTTTCAAGGTTAAACACTTTTTTAATTAACTCTTCGCTTTTGTTTGCTGTAATGTTTTCATTAATTAAATGATTTGCAAAATGATTGGTGATTTTTTGAATGATATTATCACTAATTATTTCTGCATGTTCAAAATTAAAGTCGTTTTTTTTCTTTTTTAGATTTTCTAATTCCAAGTTTTTAAAACTTGTTAATTTACTCTTTAGAGCTCTGATCGTAGGAGCAAACTTTCTGTTTTCAATCCATTCTTCAAACTCTTTTATTACTGACTCTATTATTTTTGTTGCTTTTGGAATCTCTTTTTTTCTAGACTCTAATGTTTTATCTGTAATTTTAGAAAGATCGTCAAGGTGAATTAAATTAACATTATCCATTTTAGCAACATCAATTGAAACGTTTTTAGGAATAGATAAATCTAATATAAGAAGTGGTGTTTTTGTTTTTATCAAACTTTTATCTACGGTAGTTTCTAGTGCGCCGGTAGCAACTACTAGAACATCAGTTTTACTAATTTCATGACTTAAATCAGAGATATCTTCAACTTTTAAATTGAATTTTCCAGCTATTTTTTCAGCCTTATTTTTTGTTCTATTGATAAGTGTTATTTTACTATTTTTTGTTTGTTTAATTAGATTTTCACAAGTATTTCTACCAATTTTTCCTGTCCCAAACAATAAGATGTTTTTATTATTAACATCTTCTACATTATTACAGATGTACTGTACAGAGGCAAATGAAACAGAAGTTGCCCCTGTTGATAAGCTCGTTTCATTCTTAATTCTTTTGCTGGCTCTAATAACTAATGAAATTAATCTATCTAAGTAAGTGTTCAATAAGCCAGCCTTTTTTGAGCTTGCTGCACTGTGTTTCAATTGACCTATAATTTCGAAATCACCTAAAATCTGACTTTCTAGTCCTGAGCCAACTTTGAAAAGGTGATTAATAGCGTTGTTTTCACTTAGGGTATAGGAATATTTTTTAAATTCTACTTTTGAAGAATTTGTTGCTTCACATAATAGGGTTATAAGTATCTCAGGGTCATTTACAAAACCGAGAACTTCAGTTCTGTTACAAGTGGAAATAGCTATGACACTTTCAAGTCCGGACTCTTTAGCTTTCGTTAGTAGGGATAATTTAGATTTAGTATCTAAGCTGTAGTTTCCACGGATCTCCGCATCTGCATTTTTATAACTAATACCGATAATAAAAAAACCTGTTGCTTCGATTTGCATTAACTATAATCTTTTTGCAAAAATAAGTATGCTTTTATTTAAAAAACAACGCTAAAAGAACTTTTTATATCGTTAATAGTTTTTTCATAAATCAATTTTTTTATTTTATAATTTAACCTACTTTTGTCAAATATTACAGATGCAAACGACTTAATTTATTTATAATGATTCTAAATAAAGAAAAAAATAATCTATCAAAAAGTTTTTTAGAAAGTGTCGATACAGGTTCTGCTTCTGAAATAGTTGTTGACAAAGAAATTTTTATAACTATTCATCAAAATAACACAAACAACTTACAGAAATTTAATAAGGAAGTTAGTAAAGACTTTATTCAATTTCATTTCTGCTTAAAAGGCAGTTCTGAACTAGTGTTTAACGAAGGGGCGTATAAATTAAATTTAACAAAAGGAAAGTCACTTCTTTTATATAATCCGCAAAGAACGCTTCCTATTAACTTATCAAATCAAATAGGTTCAAGCGTTATAACTATTTTAATATCAATTAAAAAATTTCATTTACTTTTTTCAGATGAAGCTAGTTACATCACTTTTTTAAGTAAAGAAAATATATTAAAAAAATATTATACGGAGGAAAACATATCCCCATCAATGTCAATTGTTTTAACTCAGTTATTAAACTTTAATTTAAATAACTCTGTGAAACCACTTTATTTTAAAGCCAAGACTTTTGAGCTTCTTAGTCTCTATTTTAATAAAAGTGATGAAACAAATTTAGATCAATGCCCTTTTTTGGTTAGTGAATCAAACGTCAATAAAATTAAATTAGCTAAGGATATAATAATTAATCGATTAGCAGAGCCGCCTAGTTTAAATGATTTAGCAGATGAAATAGGATTGAGTCTAAAAAAGCTAAAAGAAGGGTTTAAGCAAATTTACGGCGATTCAGTTTATAGTTTTTTAATAGATTATAAAATGGAATTGGCAAGAAAATTATTAGAATCAGGAGAATATAATGTTAACGAAGTTGGACTAAAAATAGGATATAGTACCTCAAGTCATTTTATAGCTGCTTTCAAAAAAAAATATGGAGTTACTCCAAAAAAATATTTCATTTCATTATCATCTTAATTATAACAAATGAAAAAAGGTGTACTGTTAGTAAACTTAGGCTCTCCAGATTCTCCCGACCCTAAGGATGTAAAAAAATATTTAGGAGAATTTTTAATGGACGAAAGAGTTATTGATGTTCCAAAATGGGCTAGAACTATTTTGGTAAAAGGAATAATATTAAATACTAGACCAAAAACTTCAGCAAAAGCTTACAAGAAAATATGGTGGAAGGAAGGGTCCCCATTAATTGTTCTCTCAGAGAGGCTACAAAAAAAACTCCAAATCAAGTCAACAATTCCTATTAGCCTGGCTATGAGATACGGTAGTATGACCATACTAAAAGGGATTCAAGAGTTGGTTGATCAAGGAGTTAAAAAGATATTATTATTTCCACTTTATCCTCAATTTGCAATGGCAACTACAGAAACAATAAGCGTACTTGTTAAAGAAATTTGTTCTGAAAAATTTCCGGATTTAATAATTGAAGAAATACTTCCATTTTACAACAATACAGATTATATAGAGGTTTTATCAAAATCTATTAAAAACAATATTGATCTTCATCAAATCGATCACTTATTATTTTCTTATCACGGTATTCCTGAGCGTCATATAAGAAAAAGTGATATCACTAAATCACATTGTAAAGTTGATGGGACTTGTTGTGATACTCCTTCAATAGCACATGAGTTTTGTTATAGTCATCAATGTAAAGAGGTAACAAAATTAGTAGCAGAAAAACTAAAATTAAAAAACTACTCAACATCATTTCAATCTAGACTAGGTTTCGACCCATGGCTTCAGCCATACACGGATAGAACAATTGAAAGATTAGGAAAATCGGGAACTAAAAGAATGGCAATTGTTACACCAGCGTTTGTAAGTGATTGTCTAGAAACACTCGAAGAAATAGCAATGGAAGGGAAGGAAATATTTGAAGAAGTAGGAGGTCATGAATTCACAACAATCCCATGTTTAAATGACAATAATGATTGGGTTGACTTAATTTCGAGTTGGGTTGATAATTGGAAGGATAATGGGAAATGTTTCTAGATGAGCAAAACTAACTCTTCAAATCTTGGGATAGAATCAATCTCAAAACTTTTATTTAGGCAAGCATTACCAGCTTCAATTGGCATATTAGTTATGTCATTAAATATATTAATCGACACAATATTTGTAGGACAATGGATAGGTTCAATAGCTATAGCTGCTATTAATGTAGTTTTACCTGTCTCTTTTTTTATTGCAGCATTGGGTATGGCTATAGGAATCGGAGGGTCCTCCATTATTTCAAGGTCATTAGGTTCAGATAATATTCAAAAAGCTAGACGCACGTTTGCAAATCAAATTTCTCTTACAATTCTGATTACAGTTTGTTTTGTTTTTATAGGTTTATACTTTATTGAGTCGATTATTCCCTTGTTTGGTGGTAAAGGGGGTATTTACGAACCATCAAAAATATATTATACCATAGTACTTTATGGAGTTCCATTTTTAGCTTTATCTATGATGGGAAATAGTGTTATTCGAGCTGAAGGGAAACCAAAGTTTGCTATGTATGCTTTGATGATACCCTCTGTTGGAAATATAGTCTTAGATATAATTTTTATTAAATATTTAAATATGGGAATGAGTGGAGCAGCTTGGGCTACCACAGGTTCTTATGTCCTTTGTTTTATATTTATTTTTTGGTTTTTTGCTTCTGATAAATCAGAACTTAAAATTAAAATTCGTCATTTAGCTTTAAACAAACCTATTGTTAAAGAAATAACTTCATTAGGATCTATAACTTTAGCTAGGCAAGCTACAGTTAGTATTACGTACTTATTAATGAATAATATATTATATAATTATGGCGGAGAAGTCTCGGTAACAGCTTATGCAATAGTTGGTAGAATGATGATGTTTTCTTTATTCCCTGTTTATGGAATAACTCAAGGGTTTTTGCCTATTGCTGGATATAATTATGGAGCAAAGAACTTTAAACGTGTTAAAGAAGTAATTTCTTTAGCGATTAAATATGCTTCTTTTTTTGCAACCCTTGTTTTTTTAGTTTTAATGATTTTTCCTGAGGAAATCACTAAAGTATTTACTTCAGATGTTGATGTAATTAGAGAAACTCCTGCCGCAATGCGTTGGGTGTTCTTAGCAACTCCAATAATTGCAATTCAGCTAATAGGTGCGGCATATTTTCAAGGAATAGGAAAGGCAAAAATAGGATTAATTTTAGCACTGCTTAGACAAGGAATTTTATTTGTTCCTTTAATATTAATTTTACCTTTATTTTTTGGTGAAACTGGTGCTTGGATGTCATTTCCAATTTCAGATTTACTTGCCACAATTATTACGGGTGTAGTTTTAATTAGAGAAGTAAAAAAAAGATTAGTATAATAAATAATCCCTATTTTTAAAATAAGTAAAATAATCATTTTATGAATAAATTAAATTATTTAAACTCTATCAAATAAGTCATGGAATATTACAATTATATAAAAGCATTACACTTGATTTTTGTCATAACATGGTTTGCAGGACTGTTTTATATTCCAAGGTTATTTATTTATCATATTGAGGCAAATGGAAAACCACAAATTGAAAAAGAAATATTGATAAATCAATTTAAGATTATGAGCAGAAGACTTTGGCTAATAATCACATGGCCCTCTGCTATTTTGGCTACAGGATTTGCAATCGTTCTATTTGTTTTAAACCCAGGTCTTATTAATTTTGATTGGATGAAAGTTAAATTAGTATTTGTTGTTATACTTTGGTTATATCATATTAAAACGGATTTTATATACAAAGAACTTCAAAACGATGTCATAAATTATTCTTCTAACTTTATGAGATACTGGAATGAAGGGGCAACAATTATATTATTTGCAGTAATCTTTTTAATCACTTTAAAGAGCGCTACAAATTGGATTTTCGGTATTTTAGGTATAATATTCCTTTCAATAATTTTAATTTTAGGAATAAAATTATATAAAAAAATAAGAAATGGATAAGATGAAATTAAAAGGAATTTCACTCCGCTTTAGGATATTTATTTTTATGATTTTAATGGTTGCAGTCTCCTCAATACTGCTGGCAGTCCTTACTTTGATTGAATACAACTATCAGTCAGAATATTATCATAATGATAGACTAGAAAGAAAAGAAAATCAATTAATATTAAGTCTTAACTATGTTATTCAGAATTCATCTTTTGACAATAACGATATTATTAAAAATATTTCTGATAGCAGAATAGATGAAATTTCCAAAATTCAAAATATTGAATTTAAGTTATATGATTTACAAGGAAATTTGTTAAAAAATTCAGATTTAGAATCAAATGTAGATTTAGTAGAGTTAAAAATGCCTAGTTATTTAGTTGAGAAATTTAAAAATAAAAATATAGAGAGATTTGTTGAAAATAATATTGATGTCAAAAATTATAAAGTAGCTTATGACATATTAAAAGATCAAAATAACAAGCCAATCGGCATTTTGTATATCCCATATTATGAGTTTGATTTTTTAAATGACGACAAGCTTAACTCTATACTTTATAGTTTAGGCTTTGTTTTACTTAATATTATAATTATTTCCACATTTTTCGCATATTTTTTATCTAGATATATAACAAATCCACTATTTCAAATAAGTAACAGATTAAAGTTGACAAAACTATCTCAAACTGATAATAAAATAATATTAAAGAACCCTCCAAAAGAACTTGCAGAATTAGTTAATTCATACAATTTAATGATTGATGAATTGGAAGATAGCGCTATAAAGCTCGCAAAAAGTGAAAGAGAAAGTGCTTGGAGAGAAATGGCAAAACAAGTTGCACACGAGATTAAAAATCCACTTACACCAATGAGATTAACTATTCAATCTTTTCAAAAAAATTTTAATCTTAAAAATAAAAATACCAACTTAAAAGTAGACGAATTTTCTAAATCTTTAATTCAACAAATTGATGTAATGAGTTCAATTGCTGGAGCATTTTCTGATTTTGCTAAAATGCCAGAACAGAAAAAAGAACTGTTAAACTTAAATGAGATTATAGAATCTACACTTGAAATATTTGATAAGGAATTTATTAATTTTTCACATGACTCTAACGAGGTTCTTGCTAATTTAGATAAATCTCAACTAATTAGAGTTTTAACTAATTTGGTTAAAAATGCAGTTCAATCAATTCCAAAAGATAGAGGTCCAATCATAGATATTTATTTATCAAATACAATAAACCATGCAATTATTAAAATAAGTGATAATGGTTCCGGGATTGATGAAGAAAATAAATCAAAAATATTTGAACCAAAATTCACCACTAAGTCAAGTGGCATGGGGTTAGGCCTATCCATCATAAGTAATATTATTAAATCTTTTGGCGGAACCATTGAATTTGAAACTAAAATGAATATAGGGACAACCTTTACAATAACTTTACCAAAAAATTAAATATGAAATTCAAAAATATATTAGTTAAAACAAATAATAAGGTTACCATAATTACTATTAATAGGCCTGACAAATTAAATGCACTTAATATATTAACTATAAAAGAGCTACACATAGCATTAGATGATTTGTCTATAGATGAATCTTGTAAAACTATAATTATAACTGGTTCAGGAACTAAAGCGTTTGTTGCGGGGGCAGATATAAGTGAATTTTATAAATTTTCTAAAGATCAGGCTCGTGACTTATCTTTTAATGGCCAAACTAAACTTTTTGACTTTATAGAAAACTACCCTAAACCTGTTATAGCTGCAATTAATGGATACGCATTAGGTGGAGGGTTAGAACTAGCAATGGCTTGTCACATAAGAATAGCAAGTGAAAACACCTTAATGGGTCTTCCTGAAGTTTCTTTAGGGGTAACTCCAGGTTATGGAGGAACGCAAAGATTACCACAGTTAGTAGGTAAAGGAATCGCTATGGAATTGATCTTGAGCGCTAATATGATTAATGTAGAAAGGGGAGAAAAAGTAGGCCTTTTAAATCACATTACATCACAAGAAAATCTAATTTCTTTCAGCACAGATTTAGCAAAAAAAATAATTTCTAATTCATCAAGCGCTATCAGAGCTTCAATAAAATGTATTAACTCTAATTTTAAAGATGGTGAAAATGGCTATCTTACTGAAGTAAGAGAATTTAGTAATTGTTTTCAGTCTGAAGATTTTATTGAAGGGACTAACGCCTTTATTAAAAAAAGAAAAGCAAACTTTAAATAACACCCCCCCCAAATCTTGTTATAAATTTCTAATTAAATGAGTAAATCATTTAACAAGTAATTAACTGGTATCAAAAAAGATACTGGCTATATTTGTAAAAAAAATTTAAAAATGAGTAAACAGATATTTTTATTACTTTTTCTTTGCTGTAATTTTGTTTTCTCACAATATCAAATCAATATAAAAGCTACAGTTCTTGATCAAAAGACTAGTAAGCCTATAAGTCTGGCAAATATAAATTTCAAGTACACTAAAATTGGGGCTTTTACCAGTAATTCTGGAGTCTTTAATTTAAACTATGATGAAAAGCTAATTAATGATGATGATATGTTTGTCATCAATGCAAAAGGATTTAAAACGATTGAAGTAAAAGCTTCACAATTATATAAATTTTTAAGAAATACAAATAAATTTTACTTACAGCGTGATGAACAAGTTAATAGTTGGGTTAAGGATTTATCTCTAAGTACAATTGAAGAAACTGGGCCTAATTTATTTGGAAAGGTGTTCAGTGCTACAGGTCCAATTCAAGGCGCTACAATTAGAATTAAAAACTCACTGGTAGAAGCCCAGTCTGATTTTGATGGTTATTTTAACATTGATGCTCAGGTTGGCGATATTTTAATTGCTAACTATTTAGGTATGACTGAAAAACAAATTGCTGTAGAAGACCTAGATGACTTATATGTTTTGTTAAAAACTGAAGCGCAGATATTAGACGAAGTGGTATTATCTACAACAAATAAAAATGAGGATAATCTAGTAGATACAGGCTATGGTATGAAAAATAAAGATGCTGTTGGGTTTTCTAATTCAACAATTACAAAGAAAGATTTTTCACTAGGGGCGACTAATTTAGTAGATGTAATTAGAGGTCAATTCGCAGGAGTTCGAATTGAAGGCTTTGCTACTCCAAGAATTACAATAAGAGGAGGCACTGGATCAATGA
>Ga0115564_10001711_pt1 | contig 19644 bp, 9 predicted proteins | sample COGITO_mtgs_1105_7_FD_88680 | JGI IMG/M metagenome (GOLD analysis project Ga0115564, IMG submission 88680) | Pelagic marine microbial communities from North Sea - COGITO_mtgs_110523 | ecosystem: Environmental > Aquatic > Marine > Epipelagic | place: Germany:Helgoland, sampling site Kabeltonne...
GTCGCACCGGCAGCCCAGGCCCACGGATCGATGGCGAATCCGACGTCGCGCATCTATGAATGCTTCTTCGGTGATCGCACATCGCCGATGTGCGCCAATGCGTGGGCATCGAATGCACAGGCGCTATATGACTGGACAGAGGTGAATCAACCCGCCGCCAACGGTAACCACCGCGCGATCATCCCCGATGGTCAACTGTGTTCGGCCGGGCGCAGCAAATACGCCGCCTTCGACACTCCGTCCACGCAGTGGAAAGCCACCAACCTGGCGCCCGATGCCGATGGCCGCTACACGATGACATGGGAGAACACCGCACCTCATGCAACGCGCTACTACCGCGTGTACCTCACCAAGGAAGGATTTGACCCCACCAAACCCTTGAAGTGGGATGACCTCGAACTCGTGCACGACACCGGTGCGCGTGCGCTTGAGAACACCACCACCATGCGCATGGATCTGCCCCAACGCAGCGGCCGGCACATGATTTACACGGTGTGGCAGCGCAGCGACTCCACCGAAGCTTTCTACTCCTGCTCCGATGTCACCCTCGATGGCTCCGCTGTGCCGCCCGCCCCAACCCCGGCACCCTCGCCAGAACCCATCCCGATGCCCGGCATGCCGGGGATGACCCAGGGTGTAACAACCAAAACGACGGTGACCAGCGACTGGGGCAGTGGATACTGCGCTGATGTCGCCGTATCAACGACATCAACCACCGACAAGCATTGGCGCGTCGATCTACCCAGCGGCATCAATATTTCCAGCCTCTGGGACGGCGTGCGCACCAACCAGCCCGATGGCACCGTCAGCGTGGGCGGGGCCGCGTGGAACCACATGGTGAAATCCGGCAGCCCCACATCATTCGGCTACTGCGCGACGCGCTTGGCCACCACTCCGACACCTGCCCCTGCGCCAGCACCCACCCCTGCGCCAGATCCCACCCCTACGCCAGCACCCACCCCTGCGCCAGCACCGACACCGGCTCCCGCTCCGGGTACCACGCCGGCCGGCGATATCGATCTGCCACTGCGCACCGACGGTAATCGGATCGTGGATGCCGATGGCGACACCGTGGTGTGGCAGGGCGTGAACTGGTTTGGGCTGGAAACACAGAACCAGGCACCGCATGGTCTATGGGCCCGCGACTACAAAGACATGCTCGCCCAGATCGCAGATCTGGGCTTCAACACGATCCGTGTTCCGTTCTCGCTCGAGGCGATGCGTGGAACCACGACCAGCGGTATTTCCTACGGCAATGGCATGAACGCCGACCTGCGAGGCAAGACTCCGCTGCAGGTTCTTGATGCCGTGATCGCAGAAGCGGGTCGGCAAGGACTCTTGGTCATCCTGGACAACCACTCTCAGGCAAACGATGGGTTCATGGACGGCCTGTGGTACGGCCAGAATGGATTCACCGAGAATGATTGGGTCGCCAACTGGCGCATGCTCGCCCAGCGATACCGCGATGTGGACCACGTCGTGGGATATGACCTGAAGAACGAGCCACACGGTGCAGCCACCTGGGGTACCGGCGGTGCTACCGACTGGCGGCGAGCAGCCGAGCGGGCTGGCAATGTTGTGCTCGCCCAAAACCCCGATGCGTTGATTATCGTGGAGGGAATCGAAGGCCCGGTAGCTGGCGGACAGCAACTGGACCGGCACTGGTGGGGCGGCAATCTTGAAGGTGTGCGCAACAACCCGGTGCGCCTGAACGTCCCCAACCGCCTTGTCTACTCACCCCACGAATACGGTCCCGGAGTGTTCAACCAGCCCTGGTTCAACGATCCGAATATGGCCGCGATTTTGGCTGATCGATGGGAGAAGGGCTTCGGCTACATTCACACCGAGGGCATTGCCCCCATTTTCATTGGCGAGTTCGGTGCCAAAAGCGTTTCTCCCACCACCGTTGAAGGTCGTTGGATTCGACAGTTCACCGACTATCTCGGTGACCGTGGCATGAGCTGGACCTTCTGGTCGTGGAACCCCAACTCTGGGGACACCGGCGGCGTACTCACCGATGACTGGCGCACGGTGCACACCGACAAGATGGCCCTGCTCACCAGCTTGATGTCCGGTGATACCTCTGCCCCATCACCAACCCCGGCACCAACCCCGGCACCAACCCCGACGCCGACCCCGACACCCGCTCCGACACCGACCCCGGCACCAAACAGCGGGCTCACGGTCGTGGTGAAGAACATCAACGAGTGGGGCAGCGGACGCACCGTCGATGTCAAGGTAAAACCAGCTACGGCTACGACGTCTTGGCAGGTTCGAATGCCTTGGGCCAGTGACATCTCGGCTCCATGGAACGGTGTTGGCGGCGTGCGCAAGGGCACCTTGAAAGTAAAGAACGCAGCCTGGAACGGCAGCGTGGCTCAAGGGAGCTCGGTGTCCTTTGGCTTCAATGACAACCGTGCCGAAGGGATGCCTCGTCCGTCCAGATGCACCGCACTCGTTGATGGAGCAAAAGTGCCGTGCACGGTTATGGTCGTGGGATCACGCACCACCTCGTGAGGCGCCCACTTCGGGGATCTTCGACCAGGCGTGCCTATCGAGGATCCCCACCGGTACTACCCATCACCGCAGCGGTGTTGGGGTCGCAGGATCAACCTGCAAGGCACCAGCGTCGTTGACCTGTGTCACAACCACTGTGGCTGGCACTCGGTTGCCGGTGGCAGCCTCGATACTCACCGAACCAGTCCAGCCATTCCAGTTTGAGATTGAGGTGAGACCGCTTGTTAACGCGGCGGTATCCCAAGTGCCCACCGAGGCCACCGTATCGACCAGGATGCGCACCGAGTCGTAGGTGTAGGGACTCCACGTACCTGGCGAACTGTTGAACTCCGCGGTGTAGGCCGCAACATAGGGATCAGAGTTCGCAAAGTCACTGGGTGCGGGTACACCCACTACATTGCACGCTTGCGCAGCAGTTGCACCAGCGTCTTGCACATAGCCAGTGTCGTACGAGGAATAGTCGAGCAGGCAGGGCAGCGCATTTTGACCGGTGCCAAGATCAGTCACCGCTTGGGCAATCTTTGCACCCTCGGGGTAGTACACGGCCGCATAGATTGCATCAGGCGTGTCAGCATTTGCTGCTGTAACTGCTGAGGTATACGTCGCTTGATCCTTGCCCGGCTGAACCTCTGCGTAACTGGTGACCGTCACGTTGGCGGCTTCAAGTTGCGTTTTCACCGTGGCAGCAGCGGTCTTTGTGTATTCCTGGGTGGGATCAAAAAGAATGGCCACCGTCTCAGCTCCGAAGAACTTCGTTAACGCATCCGTTGTGACCGGGGCAATTTGGCTGGTCATGGGTTGCAAAGTGATACCCATGCCCTCAGTTGCGTTATCCGAAGTTAGCCGAATAGGAACTAGCCCCGCGGTCATGTACAGCGGCAAGGTTTGCAGCCCGACACTTGAGTTGTAAGGGCCCACAACCCCATTGAGCCCCTGTTCGATCGCCGCATTCGCAGCAGACACTCCCGTCTCTGGATCACCGGCATCATCAATGGCAATAATTTCAATCTGTCGACCGAGAACACCACCGGCAGCGTTGACATCGGCAGCGGCAAGTTGGGCACCCTGGAGCATGCCTTGGCCCAGCGCCGACTGGCTTCCTGACAGAGGCGCCTGCAAACCAACCCGCCACACGTCTTCGGAACTACTACTCGTGGACGAACACGCACCCAGGGTTAAGCCCGCAGTCAGTAGTGCGACCAAGGCAAGGGCAGCGGTGGAATTTCGTTTGACTAAGACTGTGCTCCTTCATTGACAAAACCCGCCGTCACAGCACGGTTGAATGTAGTAACAGGTGGGGCAAAAATCTTTACCACCACGACGCTCTAGGTCGTTTTTTTCACACGCAGGGCAAGGACCCGGATCACCCATCACCTAAACATTATGACGATGCCGCCACACCATTCTTACGTTTCGACGCGCGACCGGGTCATCATTCCCGGTTAGTTCGGGGTGGGGATCGCCAGTTTTGGTTGGTAAGGGTGTTGGTGATCCGTACTCCTCGTCGCCGCCTGGCTCATCAGCGTGTTCGATACTCCAGTTGCCCTCGCCCGACTTCTTGTCGTTGCATCCTTGATCGAAATTCCGCTGCTATTGCGACTCAAGGAGACCAAGGGCATGGCCCTGGCGGAAATGGATCAGGAACACTAAGCCGCGTCAAACGACACGAGCAGGAACTTTCCATGTGCGAAAGTCCCTGCTCGTGTCAGTTAAGGCTGGCGATCATCTAGTCTTGCGGAAGTAATCCATGTAATCCACGTAGGGCACCTGACCCGTCGGGCTAGCGTTGATCGCGTCAACGACCTCGGTCGGAATCGGCTCCCAGTGGTAGGGCATCTTGGCGGCCTTCTTCGGATTCAACACGTAGATCAACATGAAATTGACCAACCAGATCGACGGAACCATCGACATGCCGACCGTGGTCGTCACATCAAGCTTCGTGTTCGACACGAGTTGAGCAACACCGGAGGTCTCCTGCGAGCGGTTTCCGTAGACCACTTCACCGGGGTAAGCCGACGAATAGAGCGTCTCGAGGGTGTTCCTCGCTCCGTTGTCGCGCATCCACTTGCCCATGTAGCCACAGGGGACGCCGTCAGGAATACCTGGAGGCGGTTGAATGCCGGGGAACCTGCACACCACGTCCGGGGCCAAGACCCAGTTCACCTGGCGAGTAGCCATGGCCGTATTCGCTGGGCTCTGGAGCATGCCGTCGCGGTCGACGACCAGGCCGTAGCTGCCCAGAACAACGGGCGTGCGCACCCCATCTACCTGTGTGTACAGGGGAGTTCCCGTGGTGTTGATAAGCAAACGCACGGCCTGGTCAACGAGCTTGGCTGGGGCGACCTTGCCCCCGACTCCTCCACCGGAAATGAACTGGCGGTACTGCTCCGTGGTGAGCACATCGGCTTTCGTCAGCCCCAGCTTGCGAGCGATCCTGTCAGCAGCCTTTCGCCCCATGGGCTTATTGATCTGCCGACCCCGCTTCGCCTCCTTGGGAGCGAAGCTCTGGTATTGAGTTGTACCCGCAAATGGCTGGGAAAAGCCGGAGTTAGGAGCAGGAGCCGCCGAAGCAGCCTGCATCTGGGTGAGGGGAACCGCAAGCATTGATAGGGCCGCAGCGCTGGCAATCAGCTTGGGTGTGCGACGCAATTTCCGACCACGCTGTTGTGTCGTGGAGACTGACATAAGGGGAGACCTCTTAATGTGGGAGTTAGATATATCCCTACTATGCATCACTCCGGTGCCCGATGCTGCGCTAGGTATACGGGAAACCCTCGCATCACGCCCAGCGACCACTCAACCGACGTCCCCGCCCCTTCAAGTAGCCGATCTGCCACGCCACGAAAAACACGCCTCCCCCGCCGAAACTGATGGTTCGGTCAAGGCCGCTCCCATATCGGGCGGTAAATGAGATGGGCCAATGCAGGTCGTCGCCGGATTGCGTCACGACTCCATTATGGGGTGACTCGCAAGTGTGGCGGATACTCTTTCGCCGTGGCGACTAATCCTGATCGCGCGTCATACTTCCCGGCGATCGAGAAGAAGCACGGACAACCGATGGAGTACTGGTTTGGCGTGATGGCCGAACTGAAGGGTCAGAAGTATCCGGAACAGATGGCGTGCCTTCAAGAAAACCACGACTTCAGTCGTGCGCACGCGAATGCCTTGGTGCTGTACTCGCGCGGCTCGCTCAGCGCCCATCGCTTCGACGACATCGACGGTTATCTGGCGTCACTTGATCAGGTCAAGCAGGAGACCATTCGCGAGATCATGCGCGTTCTTGCTGCCAAGCATCGACGGGGCGAATGGGTACTGGCCTGGAACAAGCCTTTGTTCGCTCTCGACGGCGCGTATGTCTTTGGCGTTTCCGCGAGTTCACAGCACCTGCTGATCGCTCCATTTGACACCGAGGTTCTCCAACAACTTAAGTCCCGACTGGTTGGCTACAAGGTGAACAAGAAAACCGTGCAAGTGCCCGTTGACTGGCCGGTTGATAGGCAACTCATCATCGACATGGTCGACTTGCAACCTCGTCAGTAAACTACCTCGCTGATTTGAATGATCGGCACCACATCAGTGAAGTTAGGTATGTCGGCCTGCGTCTCAGCCCCGTGCGCAGCCAAAGCGGCGTTGAGGCTCTCCAGATCATCGAAACCTAGTTCGGCGATCACCGGGTAGGCGCTTTCTGGACCCGCGGTCAAGATGCGCGTATCGCGCAGTCCCGTCGGCTCGAGAAGTCGCTTGACCAACGGGACATGACTGTTGAGGTAATAGTCCAGGTTGAAGGAGTTTTCCGAACCAACCGGGTAGAGCACCGAAATAATCATCATGCGCGTACTGTCTCAGAAACGCGCAGCCACGACCAGGCAATCAGTGTTTGACTGAGGAAGTGACCTTTGATCAGGATTCGTGGGAGGCCGCTGTGCGTCGTGCAGCGGTCGGTTTCGACGAGGCCGAACTGAAATCCTTGTTTGAGGTCGGGCTTGCACAATTGGGCGAGCAGATCGGCCATGAATGGGCGCGAATTTTGTCAGCGCTTGACGCGGGAGCGATCACCGGCTGACATACCGTGATCTGCGTCTATGGGCTCGGCACAGGAATGAACACGCCATGCATGCACCCTCGCCTCTGACTATTCAGTGCTGGACGGCAGCGTTGAATTAATCAACTTTCGCGGCACTCTCCGCATCGACTCTGACCCCTCCGATACGGTTTAGTCACAACCAAAGGAGCCTCATGACTGCCACATTGACCACGACCAACCCGGTCTGGACACTAGACCTCGGCGAAGACGAGAGCCGGTTCTCTCTTGACTGGCTTTCGCAGGTCGAACAGGCGCTCGCCACCGTGCGCGAAAGCAGCGAACCGGTGGCACTATGCATCACCGCCACCGGCAAGTTTTTCTCCAACGGCCTCGATCTTGATTGGCTGCAGGCGAACCCTGGTGAATGGGCACCCTACGTAGGACGCGTGCAGGCTGTGTTCAGCCAGACCCTGACCCTCCCCGTACCCACCGTGTGCGCGATTAACGGCCACTGTTTCGCTGCAGGGGCCATGCTGGCACTGGCGTGTGACTATCGCGTCATGCGCACCGAACGTGGTTTTTTCTGCCTACCCGAAGTTGACATCAATATTCCGTTTTCAGTGGGCATGAGTGCCCTCATCCAGTCGAAGTTGACTCCGCGCAACGCCTTTGACTCTATGGCAACGGGTCGACGATACGACGCAAACGCCGCCCTCGAAGCAGGCATCGTCGACGCGGTCTGCGATGTCGAGCGTTTAACCGAAGTCGCTAACGGCATCGTTGCTGATCTAGCCGGCAAAGATCGCAAAACGCTTGGCACCATCAAATCGGTGATGTATGCCGATGTGGTCACCGCACTCGGCGAACCGATCACCTAAACAACGGGCCAACGCGCACCGGCACAAGCCGACACGTACTTGTCTTGTGACAGAAGTGACCGAATAGCCCGCTACCAGGAAGCCTTGTATTCGTGGCCACCACCGGCGGTGATTTTCACGTCGATGCTGCACTGATCATCAGCCCAATCGGTGCCCGACCCGGCTACGAGCGTGCAGGTCAGGCTTCCGCTGCCACCGGACACACTCACGGTGCCACTCAAGGTGGCATCCAAGGTGCTGGCCGGATCGTTGACGTCCATGGAGTAATCCAAGCTGATGTCGAAGTACGGATGCCGGTTGAAAGTGTGGAACCAGAACTTCCACGATGTGCTGCGCTCGAAGGTGAACGACACCCCACCCGCGAGCAGACCGGTCGATGAGTCGTATTCGAGTTCGAAGGTCTCGGTGATCGCTCCATGGCTGTAGTCGTACTCCAACAGCAGGGTCTGCAATTCGCCGCAGTCCAATGCGATGTCACCGGTGAAACTCAGGCTCGTCTTCGACGCCATCGACATCAACCCGCTGGAGTCTGTTTCGAAGGATCCGCACTCCCCTGCGCCAAACGGAACGGTCATCGACATATCGAAGTCGAACTCCTCCACATCAAATCCGCCGCCGGCGAACTGCCAATCGGTCAACGACACCGATCCATCCATCTGCATCTCATCTTCATTGACACTCAGGTCATAGGAGCCGTTGAATTCACCCATGGGCAGCACCATGTCACCGACCAGGGTGATCGAGTCGTCGGTCGTGGACGCGTAGATGCTCAGTTCGGTCTCCTTGAAATCGATGCCACCGATGGTCATATCGGTGATGCCGACGTCTTCGGTGAAGACCGGACCGTCATCGCCCTCGGTGATGTCGATGTCGAAATTGATCGACGCATCGCCCAGGCCTCCAACGAAGGACAGTGACGCGCCCTGGTCGAGGGTGTAGTCACCCACCTGGCATCCCATCGGCGCGAAGTCGATGGAGAAGTCAGTGGCCGTGAACAACCCGTCAGCGATGGACACCGCTGAATTACCCGTGGTGTCGAAGTCGAACAGGAAGCATGGGTCATCCTCGCTGAAGTTGACCGCCATGTCGCCCTTGAGCCAGTCGGTTCCCGACATGAGATCGGGGATCGCGGTTGGATCCTGGTAGAGCGTGGCACTGACGCCCAGACCCGGAACTCCATCGACGAAGTCGACCTGCGCGCTGACCGCCCATAGGTAAGCGCCGGGGATGTCAAAGGCGTTATCCCACAGGTACAGCCACCCCGACTCAGGGTGCGGAAGCGGGGTCGTGATGCCATCCGATGTGGTAGCTCCACTCTCGGCGATCGACACCGAGTCGATATCCAGTGGCACCCCCGAGCCCGGCACATACACCTGCACCCGAAGCGACGTCAGATCCGTTGATCCCACGGTGTAAGACACCGTGACCGCGGTCCATTCATCGCTGACACTCACCGACGAAGTGGTCATCGACCCACCGGCGGTGCCGAGGGCGACCTGCCCGGTGGCCAGCGACGTTGTCGAACTCGATCGGAGATAGGCCGTGGCCACCCAGGTCGTTCCTGCGGCATACACGCCGCCGATGTCGTCGCTGGCCGCCATATCGACGTAGCTGGATCCCGAACCCGAGCCGGTGTAACTCAACTCCATGTAGCTGTTGCCCGACTGAGCCGAGCCCCCGTCGTACACGAGGGTCTGGGTGACCCCGGTGCCCGATGGGGTCCACAGGTTGGCCTGCAGGGTCACATCGTCCACGTAGAGCATGACGCCAGTTGTCGTAGACAGCACAGCCACGTTGAAACCGGTATGACCAGATTGTGCGATGGTCATCGGAATGCTCACGCTCTGCCAGGTGTCATCGGCGGTGAAGCCAGCAGACCACGTCTCCTGCGTGCCACCGGTTGTGGTCACGATGACCTGGCCGGTGACCGGGGTCGACGTCGAACGTACCCAGGCGTTGACGCTGTATTCCTCGCCGACAGTGCTGGTGGCCGTCACCGACTTCTGCACACCGGTGCCTGCGTTGGTCGGTGTGAACGTCATGACGCCATAGCTACTGTCATGTGCGTTGGCAGGATCCTCGATGACCTGCCATTGCACACCGGCACCTGCGGCCGACCACGGGTCGGTCTGCTCGATGAGCAGTGGGATCAACGTCAGGGCGTCCACATCGAGCTGCCCAGCGCCCGACAGAGTGACCTGCGGTGTCAGCGATGTCGCCGACTGGGTCGCGTCCAACTCAATCGACACCGGACTCCAGTCCGCCGTGGCGACGAAACCGGTGCCTACCCGTTCACCTGCTCCGGTCGCCAACGACATGTTTCCGCCGATCGTCGCACCAGTCGTCGAGCGCACATACGCCTGCATCTTGTAGGACGAGCCCGCGGTGACGTCGATAGCGACATCGTCGGTATCGACCGTGATCACGTCGGTCACGCCACCGTTGCCCGCCGAGGTGGCGAAGCGCAGATAGTTCATGCCGTCGACAGCATCACTGACACCGTCGATGATCGCGATCGAGGCACTACCCGATGACGGTTGCAGGGCTGACCACGAGTCGATGTCACGGCTCTCCACATTGTCGACTGCGAGGGTCACACCGCTGGGCACCGTAATCTCGGTGCGTATGGACACAGCACTGGTGTTAGTGACCGGGAGGCTGAAGAACACCAACTGCCACCCAGAAGTTGAATCGACGCGGAAGTTAACCGTCTTCGTGTCGAGAGGGGTACCGGTTGCATCGGCGGTGGCCAGGCTTACCGATGCGGTTCCCGAACCATCGACCCCGTAAACCCACAAAGACATCTCATGGGCGACACCGGCAATCGGGGTGTAGCTATCGTCATCCAGATACACCGAGCCGGAGGTATTGCCGGCATTGTCCAGATACAGATAACTATCCCCCGCATACGCTGCCAGGGAGTCGTCGACTCCAAACACACCGAGGTAGCCACCGTCAGGATCGAGCGTCCAAGCATCCACGGTCGACAGGCCGAGCTGGGTGATCGACACATCATCGGCATAGATGGTGGTGTCGCCATCGGTGTTGGTGTCTTCGATGATGATCTGCAACGGACCGGGATCCTCGGTGATGTCAAGTGAGAGCATCACCCGCTGATAGCCGGTCGTCACCTTCACCGGAACCTCGACGGCGTTGAATCCGCTTTGCAACGTCACAACGAGGTCGTTTCCGGTCTGCGTTCCCTTCACCCACACCGAGGCGTTCCATGTCGCACCAATCGAGGGGGTGACATCGGTGACGTAGGTTGCCGCGGAGAAGCAGCCGCTGACCGGTTGCAGCATCAGGGCTCCTGACCCATCGCGTGCATCAGCCGAATCGCTGATCACGATCGCGGAGTCGTCGGCGATCAGGGCGTTGCCATCGGTGCACAGTTCGTCGTAGGTCCATCCGGTGGGTGCTGGTGGCGCACCAACCGTGTCGGTCTGTGACGAGTCGACCCCCGTCACGACGACGGTGACATCGTCGAGATACACCGTGCCTGCTTGGCCTCCCATGATCTGCAGAGCCAGGCTGAGGTCTTGCGTTCCACCCTGGAGGCTGCGCTGAACCGACACTTCCTGCCAGGTGCTGTTCACCGTGATCTTTGATGACTTCGAGGTCCCCGAGGCCTCTTCGATCAGGAGCTCGGCAGAGACCGGTGAACCGGTGGTCATGACCCATGCGGTCATGGTGGCCGTCGACCCCGCCGCGGGGGGCGCGTCGAACGCATACTCCACCATCGAGCCCTGGCTGGAATCCACGATCGCCAGGGAATAGCTACCCGAATAAGCCTCGTCACTGGTGACGGCGAGTGTGGCATCACCCGTGGGAATCCAGGTCACCTCCTGCAGGACCTGCTCGTCGACATACAGCAGGTGATTGCCACCGGATGTGATGGTGACGCCGGGTCGCAGGTCTGTGTGGTCGTCATCGGCGACCGTCAGATTGACGGCCACCTGGGTCCACGTCGTGCCCACCGAAAACGACGTCGAGGCGCCTTCGTCGCTGTCTCCGCCAATCGCATCGAGATCCAAAGTTCCCGCTACCGTGCCGCTGGAGGAGCGCATCCACATCGAGTAGGCATAGGTCGTTCCCTGCGTCGGTGTTTCACCGGTCGAGTACTCGAAGGATGCTCCCGAGACGGAGTTGGCATTCAGCGTGCCGTAGCCCGATCCTTCGAATGCCTTACCGTCGCCGAATTTCACCAGGTTCGGGGCGTAGGTCGTGGCCTGCTGACCCGTTTGATTGGCGAGTGAATAGAACGTTAGGTCATCCCACAGGAAGCCGTTGTTCTGATTCGTGCCCAACGGAACCTGCCCGAACACGCCACCGGTGGAGCCAGTCACCTCGATGGAGGACGTTGCCACGACACTGTCGGATTCCACATCGGTGACGTACGCCGTGACAGTGCCACCTACCGCGGTAAGGCGCACCTCATACCACGTGCCGCGACTGACCTTGCCGATCTTCGTGAGCTGGTCGTAATCGGTCTTGCAGTTCTGCGCAAACCCACCGTCGCCATCATTGGTGTGCAAACTGAAGCAGTAGCCGTCCATCGTGTCGTAGTCGTTATCGAGCCAGAAACCGAAACCTGCTTTCTGGTTGTTGTTGCCACTACCTCCTTGGAAGTACACTTTGTAGGAGATGTCGAAGTCTCCCGGCGTTGAACCCACGGTGGAGTTGGTCATCCAGTAGTCGGTGTTATTGGCCTGGAGTCCGAGCTCAGTCGAGTTGATGGCGAGACCTGATGAGTAGCCCGACTTCAGCGGGCTACTGCCCAGGCTGTCGAAGGTCGCCACCACATTGGGTCGCCACACCGTCGGCAGGCTCGCCGCACCGTCGGTCGACGTGATCGAGAACTCCACGGCATCGATCTCGATAGTCGTGTTCGCCTGCTCAGGGATCAAAGCGACGGTCACCGAATCACACCCATCAGGGATGGTCGCCGACACGGTCGCCTCGATCCATGATCCACCGGTCAGTGCCGACACTGTGGCCCCATCGACGCCGAACGTGCTGGGGCAATCATTGCTGTAGAGGCGGATATGGAACGGCGCGGAAGACGAGCCTGTCGACGTCACCCACGCCGACACACTCACCTCGTAGTTGTCCAGCGGCAGGGGGATCGTCTGCTGCAGGCCGAAGGTGTCACCGGCGACATCGGTGGACAGCGTGGCGACATAGTCACCCTGCTCCGCCGGCCCCACCGCAGTGCCACCGGTGATATCGGCTGTGTAGTCATCCGATGGCGTCGACCAGCCCAGCAGCCCGCCGTTGATGAAGGCCCCGTTGTTCTCCTCGAAGTCGCCGTTGATGAGCAGGTTGGTTGTTTCGAAGTCGCCATTCGCAAGAATGTTGCCCGCGCTACCGTCCTCGAAATCACCGTTGTCGAGCACGTTGGTATCCATGCCCGTTTCGAAGTCGCTGTTGACCACCAGGTTGCCCGGCGTACTCGACCTCTCGAATCCACCATCGCTGGGGATGTTGGCAGGCAGTTTGCCGTCGAAGGAGCCGTCGACGATGGTCGCGTTGGTGGGCTCGAAGTCACCGTTGGGGATAAGTGTGACGAAGTCCATCGTGCCGTCTGATTGCGTGCTCTGGGTGCCGGTCGCGGTCAGTCCGACCGTGATGGTCTCGGCATCGGAACTTTCGTATCCGATGTACACGTCGAGGGGGAAGTGACTGCCGCTGATGACGACATCGCTTTCGGCGTCGAACAGCAGCGTGAAGTCCTCATCGTCCTTACCGATCTCGATGAGGATCTCCTGCAGCGTGAACCCTGAGCCAGACAGGTTCACCGGGATGCTCGCATCGAGGTCGAAGTTGCCTTCATCGTCGAACGAGCCTTCCGCGGTGATGGTGGTGTCGACGTTGATCCCGGTGCCCAGATCGTTCATCACCGTGCCGGAGAGCACGACATCACCGGTCAGATAGTTGGTAAGCGGATCGGCTTGAATCTCGACGCCGTTGAGGAACACCGTCTCGGTGACGTCGAGTGCGTTGTAGGCATAGCCGGTCAGCGACACCGAATCCAGCGAGATGCCGTTATAACTTCCCGTGTCGACAGCGCCGCCGGTGTTGACCTGTCCCATGACGACACCATCAGGGCTGTAGGCGACACATCCGTAGGTCTCCAGGGTCGTGATGTCTGGCACAGGAACGGTGAAGTCGGCGCAGAACTCGATCTCTAGCGCGTTATTACCGTTCAGGGCTGACAGGTCGGGTAGCACAAGTTGGGGATTCGTATCGCTGCGCTCACCCTTCCAGATGGTGACGTCTGCATCAGACAGCGAAATTCCGGCGAAGGTGATCGTCTCGGCGACCGTCGCATCCCATCGCGCCCACAGCAGGTCAGTGGTGAACGCACCGTCAGTCTCGAGATCGGGAATAGTCGCATCGTCGAAGACGACATCACCCCGACCACCAATGTAGATGGCGCTGTCATCACCACTGGGGCATTCATCGTCATCATCGCCAACGAACGGGCAGGTGTTGCCCACGCTGAAGGCACCTGTATAACTCACGCCGTTGGCGAAGTTCTGCCACTCCTGCGTCTCAATAGACAGGTCCCACGTCTCGACACCATCGACATCGCTGACGGTGCCGGAGAAGTCGGTCTCGGGAATGCTCAGGCCAGTAAAAGGGCTGTAGAGGTTCGAGGCAGTCGTACCCGCTGCGGTGATCGTCCAGTTTTGCGAATCAGTGTGCGAATAGGTCACCGGGAGAGCGAAGGTCTCACCATCGCTATCGGAGAACACCAGCGTGGTCGTTCCCGAGATGGCCACGGTCGTCGTGTCATCGGGGGTCGACGTTGCCGTGTCATCATCCGACGGCGATGGAGTGGGGCTCGGGGACGACGTCGGACTCCCTGTCGGCGACGGTGTCGGGGATGGAGTTGGGGTCGGCGTCGGGGTCGCAGTCGGAGTCGGGCTCGGAGTTGGGGTCGGTGTCGGCGTTGGCGTTGGCGTGGACGTCGTGTCGTCCTCACTCACGGTCACCGATCGGGCCGCAGCATTACTCGACCCGGGGATCGTCGATGCCGGTTGCGAGCCGGGGCCGGTGAACTCGAACAGGCCGCCCACCTTCGCCGCGCCACCGCTCAGCGGAATCCGTCCGCCTGCTGCATCAGCGGGAAATGCCGCGAGCGCCCACGTCGGCAGGGACCCATCGGTGAAACTGCTGCGATCGTAATACCCCCGGACCGGCACGCGGGTTCCGTTCACGTCGAGTGCACCGGACGCCACCAGGTCGACGCTGCCGGTACCCGTGATCGGGCCTGCCAGGGTGATGACGCCATCTCCGGAGTGCATGCGGTAGGACAGTTCGCGGTCGAACGACCAGTCCTTACCGGCAATGGGGACGAGCAGGTATTCGGTCGTGGCACGCCAGGCATCACCTAGGTCGAGTAGGAGGTGTCCGGGAGTGGTGACGGACAGGGCACCCGTGGTGCCGTTCTTGGTCAGGGTGAGTTTCGTCATTCCACCCGCGAAGTTCCGACTGTCGGGAAGGCTCAGAATGGACCCTTTCGCAGAAGTGGCGCGCACGGTGTACCGGTCGGGGCCGGTGAAACCGACCTGCGTCTGGTAATCCAACTCATCGATAGACACTCGCCCGGGGGCGTTGAGGGTCCACCGAGCACTTCCCGCACGCTGGCCGATACTTCCCGTGATTCGCTTGGTGTCCACAGTGAGGCCATCTGTCTGGGGGACCTCCCAGAAGCCGCCGTCGGAGCCGTTGACCTTCGCGGTCCATGTGCCGGCGCCGGCCACCTCGAGCCGCGCCGGCATCGTGAGGCGAGGTGTCTGCAATGCCACGATGGCAGACCCCCGCACAGTCGAATTAGCCTGCGTGAGTCGAAGTTGGATGTCATTGATTCGCGCGCCCGGTGTCTGGACACCTTTATTCGTAGAGCCGGTGATGCGCCAGGTGGTGACCGACGAGCCCACAATCTGACCCGTGAAGGAGTCGTAGGTGGATTTACCCGGGCTGCGTAGCCATCCCTCGACCCGGACTGGGGTGCTGGAGACCTTCACGACGCCGCCACCGGTCAACTCATAACGACCAGCCTGGTCCAGACGTCCACTGAGGTCAACCGACGCTCCCGAACCCCGCGCCTTCAGCCGAACCTTGCCACCCCAGCCGCAATCGATGGGTTTCGCCGTGACGCGCACCGACTGCCGCCAGCTTGTCGACAACGCGGGGTGGGCGGACAGGTTGAGAATGACAGACCCGGTGAGGGTGCCCTGTACGAACGTAAGTTGACCTGTCACATTCGCGGGTCGGACCTTCACCCCACCCAGGCGACCGCTGGCGGCCACGACCGTGAGGGTTGTGCCGGATCCGGTTCGGCGGGCTTTCGCAACGAGCTTCGTCTCGCCCGGGCCGTCGAGGCGCACGAATCCCTTCGGCACGGTGGTCGGGCAGGTGCCACCGGTGAGGTTCACGATCTTGTTGCCGCGACGAGGTCCCTCTGCACCGCGGCCTGCGGTGTTGGATTCCTCCGCGGTTGCGGCATTGACTTCAGGTGAGGGCGCATCATTGGCATAAACCGGCGGTGCCGCAAAAAGCGGAACCACGAGGGCTCCGGATGCGATGAGGGCGAATCGGCGACTGAAGACTCTGCGAACCATTATGGAAGGGTAGGTGTTTCCGGGGTTTCTTGTCGGTCAGGTCACAATTGTGAACTCACCCACCGCATTCCCTGCTCATCATCGGGAAAGCACATGCTCACAAGTAAGCGGATCCTTCTCTTTCCAGACGCCTGCGGTCGCAATGTGGGCGCGGTAGCCTAACCGCATCACGAAGGAGTCATTGATGACCGGTGTCCGCGCTGCCCTCGTCCAGACTGCATGGACCGGGGACCAGGAGTCGATGATCGTCGCGCATGAAAACTATGCGCGCCAGGCGGCCGCCCAGGGTGCCCAGATCGTGTGCTTCCAGGAGTTGTTTTACGGACCGTACTTCTGTCAGGTCCAAGACCCGAAGTACTACTCCTACGCCGAGAGCATCCCTGGACCGACCACTGAGAGGTTCGCCGCACTCGCAGCTGAACTTGGCATCGTGATGGTGCTCCCGATGTATGAGGAGGATCAGCCCGGCATCCTCTACAACACCGCAGCCGTCGTCGATGCCGATGGCCGATACCTTGGCAAGTACCGCAAGACGCACATCCCGCAGGTGCAGGGCTTCTACGAGAAGTTTTACTTCCGACCCGGCAATCTCGGCTATCCGGTGTTCCAGACCGCAGTAGGACCGATCGGCGTGTACATCTGCTACGACCGGCATTTTCCGGAGGGGTGGCGGGCGCTGGGCTTGAATGGAGCGCAGATTGTGTTTAACCCCTCGGCGACCCACCGCGGCCTGTCGTCCTATCTATGGAAGTTGGAGCAGCCCGCGGCTGCTGTCGCGAATGAGTTCTTCGTCGGTGCCATCAATCGGGTGGGGGTCGAGGCCGAATACGGCGACAACGATTTCTATGGGACAAGCTACTTCGTCGACCCGCAGGGGGCTTTCGTCGGTGAACCCGCAGATCCCTTTTCGCCCGAACTCCTCGTGCGGGATCTGGACCTGAATCTGCTTGCCGAAGTGCGCAATCGCTGGGCGTTCTACCGTGACCGTCGGCCAGATGCCTACGGTGATATCACTCGCGCCTGACTGGCCGGGTCAACGAAGGGAGCAAGCGCGATGGATCTTGGTGTCGTTCTGCAGTGCACACCGCCGGCCGCGCGGGTAATCGACCTGGCACGCCGTGCTGAAATGCTCGATTTCACCCACGTCTGGACCTTCGACTCCCACATCCTCTGGGAAGAGCCCTACGTCATCTACTCCAAGATTCTCGATGAGACGCGCAAGGTCGTTGTCGGACCGATGGTGACAAATCCGGCCACCCGCGACATCACGGTGACAGCATCGATGTTCGCCACCTTGAACGAAATGTACGGGGATCGCACCGTCATCGGGATCGGTCGGGGTGATTCTGCGGTCCGCCTGACAAATGGCAAGCCTTGCACGGTGGCGGAGCTGCGCGAGGCTGTCATGCAGCTGAAGGATCTGACCAACGGTCGCTCGATTGATTACAAGGGCAGCACAATCCGTCTACCCTGGGCCACTGACGCAGCGACGCAGGTGTTTGTTGCCGCTTACGGACCGAAGGTGCTCGCGCTCACCGGAGAGGTGGGTGACGGTTTCATCCTGCAGTTGGCTGATCCGCAGATCGCCGCTTGGACGATCGAGGCGGTGCGCAGCGCCGCGGCGTCAGCCGGGCGCAATCCTGATGACGTCTACATCTGTGTCGCCGCACCGGCCTATGTCACCGACGATGTCGCGCACGCACGAGATCAATTGCGCTGGTTTGGTGGCATGGTTGGCAATCACGTGGCCGATATCGTCGAACGCTATGGCGAGGGGACCAATGTTCCAACGTCACTGACCGACTACATCAAGAATCGTCAGGGCTATGACTACAACGAGCATGGCCGAGCCGGAAACACGCACACCGACTTCGTGCCCGATGAGGTGATCGATCGTTTCTGCATCATCGGCCCGGTCGAAGAGCACATCCGCCGCCTGAGGGAACTCGAGGCGCTCGGGGTTGACCAGTTTGCGATCTATCTGCAGCACGATGACAAAGAGGGCACACTGGCCGAATACGGCGAGCGGATCATCCCGGCTTTGAAAGTCGACGTCGCAGCGAAGTCATAGCCAGTCCTTCCAGTCGAGCTATTCGCCCCACATTCCAGCGAACTCAAAAGCAACAACATTTTCCTGTCCTACGACCCACGCATCGTGACCAGGGCTCAATGCATAAGCGTCCCCAGCGGAGTACGTGCCCGTACTGCCATCTTCATGCTCAATCATCACGGATCCAGAAACCACTACGCCAAGATGTGTGGCCTGGCACGAATCTGTGCCCACTATGGGAGCCACATCTTTTGACCAACGCCACCCGGGGGCGAGGCTGAACCTTTGCACTCGCTGTCCCCCAACATTTACTGCTTCAATTTTCGCATTATTGAACTTGTCAATTACCTCATCGGCTGAATCAAAGCTCTTTATTTCTAAGCCGCTCATTTTGTCGCCCTTTCGCATCAAATTAATCGCTCATCACTAAATATTCGGCTAACGGCACACCATGCTAAATGCCAACGCCGAGGGTATCTGCCAAACGCAAAAAGCGCTTGACGTGGGTCGCTATTTTTTCTCAGGTAGCTCTAGTCGAAGATGACGTCGAAATGCGCCACACACTAACCGGGGGCAGGTCACCAGACTTGCTGTGCGCCCCTCTATTCAACGAGAAATCTCAATTTCTGTGATTCGAGATTGACACCTGCATCCGTACGCATCTTTTGAATCTCAGGACTGCTCATGGCTTCTTGCATCTTTTCCATAGATTCAATGGGTGTTGTTAATCGGTGGCCTATATATCTGTACTTAGTCAGTCGAAAATTCTTAGGAATATCCCGGCGCCTTTAACTCGCGGATCTGGGGCTGGTGAGGCTTCCGAGGGTCAAGGTGTCGGTGTGTCGTCTCTATGAGCAGTCGCTGTTATTGGTGCTGCCGTTCGGCATCTTCGTGTTGCAGAAAACCGCGCCGGTCAGGGTCGCGCCGCCCAGGGTCGCGCCGCCCAGCCGCGCGTTGGTCAGGTTCGCGTCGGTCAGGTTCGTGTAGAACAGGTTCGCGTCGGTCAGGTCCGCGTCGGTCAGGTTCGCGCCGGTCAGGTTCGCGCCGGTCAGGTTCGCGTCGTTCAGGTTCGCGTCGTTCAGGTTCGCGTCGGTGAGGTTCGCGCGGGTCACCCACGCGTTGGACAGGTTCGCGCCGGACAGGTCTGCGTTTTGACAGTTAGGTTCGCAGGCGGCTTGCGCCCGCATCACGCGACCGCGTGGTCTGCTTGATCTGGTGGGACTAAAGTTTGCCCCCACCAAGGATGCATCTTGCAGCTGTGCGTGGCGCAGGACCACTCCCCGGAAGTTGGCCTTGTTCAAGCGCGCACCCCGCAGATCGGCTCCGTGCAGTTTCGCCCGAGCGAACTTCGCCCCTCGAAGGTCACCATGATGTGTGAACGTCCACTTCTGGACCACATCCCGGCAGTCCACCCCGGGTCCGGGCACACAGGTGATTTTGCCGGTGCCGATCCGATCCCCCGGTGCCGCCGCCACCGCCGGGGCGATCAAGCCGCCCGCCAACACAACCCCGGCAGCCCCTGCCACCAACACCCGACGCCACCAC
>Ga0115564_10001712_pt1 | contig 19636 bp, 17 predicted proteins | sample COGITO_mtgs_1105_7_FD_88680 | JGI IMG/M metagenome (GOLD analysis project Ga0115564, IMG submission 88680) | Pelagic marine microbial communities from North Sea - COGITO_mtgs_110523 | ecosystem: Environmental > Aquatic > Marine > Epipelagic | place: Germany:Helgoland, sampling site Kabeltonne...
CAAGCGGTGATCGACGCCGGTCTGATCTGGGTCGGCCCCCAGCCCCAGGTGATAGCCACCATGGGCGACAAGCTCGCGGCCAAACGGGCAGCGGTAGAAGCGGGAGTGCCCATCCTGCCGTCGTCCGACGACCCCACCGCCGACTCGGCTATCGGTTATCCGCTACTGGTTAAGGCATCGGCTGGTGGCGGCGGCAAGGGCATGCGTGTGGTTGAGTCCGCCGAGGCGCTCGTCGACTCGGTTGCTGCTGCGCAACGCGAAGCACTCAACGGTTTCGGCGACGACACTGTCTTCCTTGAGCGATACGTGGCTACATCGCGCCATGTCGAGATCCAGATCCTGGGGGACAGCCATGGCGGGTTGGTGCACCTGGGCGAGCGCGAGTGCTCGATCCAGCGTCGCCATCAGAAGATCATCGAAGAGTCCCCGTCGCCAGTTGTCGATGCCGATATGCGTGCTGCCATGGGCGACGCCGCGCTCGCACTTGGCCGAGCAATGGGATATCAATCGGCCGGAACTGTCGAGTTCTTGGTCGACGACGAGAGCCGCGAGTTCTTCTTCCTCGAAGTCAACACCCGACTGCAGGTCGAGCACCCGGTCACCGAAGAAGTAACCGGCATCGATCTGGTGCGCGAACAACTGCGTATCGCTGGTGGTGAGCCATTGGGTTACACGCAGGACGACGTGTCGTTCACCGGTCATGCCATAGAGGCCCGGCTGTACGCCGAGGACCCCGACAACGGCTTCTTGCCGGCCATCGGCACAGTCGAAGCGTTCGCTCCGGCCGCCGACCCAGTAGTGCGATGGGACTCGGGTATCGAGCAGGGATCCGTCGTGGGCGTGGACTTCGATCCCATGCTGGCCAAGGTGATCGCGTACGGGCCAACACGAACTGAAGCGGCCGGCCGGCTGGCTCTGGCGCTCGAACGTTTGCATATGGGTGGCGTCGTAACGAATCGTGATTTCTTGTCGGCAACCTTGCGCAATCCAGCCTTCCTGTCCGGTGACACGACCACGGATTTCATCGAACGAGTCGATCCAGGCGAACCGCCGCACTGCGGGCCAGATGTCGTACGGGCGGCCACGATTGGGGCGTTGTGGATCCAAGGTAGGAATCATGCCGTCACACAAAACAGCGACCGCAACGTTGGTTCGTTGCCATCGGGGTGGCGTAATACGTTGATGCCCGATGAACGGGTGGTGCTTAAGCATCGGGGTAGCGGCGAGGCCATCGACGTTAGTTATCGCGTGCAGCGCGACGGCTCGTTCTCCATCCGTGCTGTCGACGGCGAACGGCAACGTTGTCTAGTCCACGACTGGTCCGAGACGGGTATTGATATCGAGATCAGCGGTGTGCGTTCCACCTCTGCCGTCACAAGAAGTGGTGACATGCTTCATGTCCAAGCACAGAGCGGGACCGAGTCGTTCGAGCTCATTCCCCGGTTTGTTCCGCCGAGTTCAAGTGGCCCGGCCGGAGGTTTCGTCGCCCCCATGCCTGGCACGGTGCTCGACGTTCGGGTGCAGCCCGGCGACACCGTGGTAGCAGGGGACACACTGGTTGTCCTCGAAGCGATGAAGATGGAACACCATATGAACGCACCTGCCGACGGCGTTGTCGCCGAAGTGCGTGTGGAAGTTGGCGGACATGTCGAAACCGGCCAGCTCCTCTTGATCTTCGAGCGAAGCGAACCAGCCGATACGTAAACACCGTGTGGAAGCAGAGGTGATGGACCGCAGGTGGTTGCTCTGTCGTTACGCCAGAGTGAGTGGCGATACCCCGCAGCAGGATCTCGTGGACCTAGCTCAACTACACGACGGTAGTCAGGGGCGTGCTGGAATGTCCGCTCGCACGGCGTCGCCGACCGCCTCGGCATCGGCGGGGTCCAGGCGATGCAGGATCGATTGCATCGTATGCAGATCGCCGGCGGCTGCAGCATCCCGGGCGGCTGCCTCGGCCCTATCCAACTCGATTGCGTGCTGGGCTGCGTCAACAGCGTCGTTGAGCCGCTGTTCTTCGATGGTCGCAACGAGTTGGCTCTCGACGTCGGCACGCATCTCCCTCGGTAGGGCATCGAGCACCTGGAAAACCTGCTGGTCAGAGCGGAGCACATCCGCTGGGCCTGCGACGCTAGGATCCAGATCGCCAGCGGCAACCTGTGCCCGCTCGAGCGCGGCCCGGCGGACATCGGCCTCAAGTTCGGCCTGAGCCCGCTCGAGTACCTGTCGACGCACGTCGCTCGGAAGGCCCTCGACGATGTCGTCCACCGCGGGGCTGTCGAACAGGATTGCGCCCAAGTCGGTCTTGGGCGGAGGCAGCAGGTCCGGGGGAGGTAGACCGCTCGAAGGGTGCATCCATCGCATCTCGTCGAGATCGACCCGCTCACCGCTCGTAGCGCGTTCAAAAACGGCGTTCCGGCTGGCCTCGGGAAGCTGGTCGAGGATCTGGTCGATGCGCTCTGCGTCATTTGCTCCAAGGGCTTGCTCGAGCAGCACCAATGCTTGCTGCTCCTCTAGGGCAGCGCGAACTGCGGCAGTCTCGCTCCAGATGCGCTCGCGTTCAAGTCGCCCCACCAACTCGGCCTCAAGCTCGGCCCGACGATGTGCCGGAACAGCCTCCAGGACCCGTTGGACGCCTTCGTCATCACGAACGGCCTCCGACAGATCGTGTGAATCCCGATCGATCTCGGCGAAGTCCTGCCTAGCGTCGTCGAGAGCAGCACTGACCAGCTCGTCTTCTATACCGTTACTCAACCGCTGTTCGAGACGGCGGCCAACATCAGGGGCAGCCCGGCGACAGCATCCTGCACCCCGGCGGAACGCTCGATCGCGTCGAGCTCTTCCCACGATGGATCGAGTGTTGCGCGCGCCCGCGCCTCCCGGGCGGCGAGGTTGTCTGCCTCTAGGTGCTGCTGCAGGACCTGTCTCGCCTCGCGTGCCACATCGGGCGAAAGCTCGTCGAGTGCCTGTCGGGCGCCGCGGCTTGCAGCGAACTCTTCATCGGCTCCGTACGCCCACGGGTCGTGACCAGCTAGTGCGGCGCGAGCACGCTCGATGGTGTCAGCGAACGCTTCGTCGCGCTGACGGGTTTCGACGATGTCGATGACGCGTTCTCGAACATGGGGGGGGGGAACGGGTCTATAGCGTCCTGTACCCGCTCGCTGCCTAGATCGTCGCCGGCGTATTCGTTGGTCGGGTGTATTGCTGCGCCCCCGGTGTCGCCAACCGGAGGCAGGTCGATGTGCTGGCCTCGCAGGATCGCCTGGATGTTGTCCCACCGGGTACCTTGGGCTGCGGCGAGGGCGACTGCGGCTGCTGCAGCGGTCACACCCACGGCGGCGGCTTCGTTTTCCGTTACGTCTTTGTCGTCGGAGGCAGCCTTCTCGGCGTCTGGTTCTCCGGCGACCCGATCAGCCGTAGCGTCGGCGCTCTCGTCTGGGTCCGCGAACTCAGCGGCCTCACCCACGCCGGCATCCTCTTGATCTCCGTCCACGTCGTGCTCCGAATCGTCCATGATCTCGGGCTCGGCGGTCGCTTCTTCACCCTGAACCGATTCTTCCGCGGGCTCGGCCGCTGGGTCCTGCCCCTCTGGTAGGTCTGACGCAACGAGTGGTCCCGCCAAAGTCACCTGGTGGCCCCTGTAGTTGACGTAGAGACCGAGGTCGGTTGCCTGGACCCACAAGCTGCTGTCCCTCTTATCGAACTCGTATGGGTCGAGATCTTCGAGTTCGCACGCTCGTGTCTCGATGTGGCGCTCCTGTCCTTCGAAGACGATCCATTGCGCGTTGTCTGCCTCCCACGTTCCAACTCCGTTGAAAGTGTGGTTATTGGACGTTTCGCAGAAGTTCGGGTAGAAGCTGTCGATCACATCGGCAGCGAGGAGAGCTGTCAGAGCTTCTGTCGAGAGCGCGTAGTCCTTGGCACTGTTGATCGTGACATCGACCTCGATCGTGAAATCGTCGGACCCCGGCGACCTAGTAATTTTGACAAATGCACCTGGGTAGGTCACCGGGTAGTCGCGCGTCACGCTGTTGTCGCCAATGGTCACCGAGGTCCGAGCGTCGGGTTCCGGTTCCATCGGTCCTTCCCACACGGTTTGATCGGTCGCCGACTGGGCCTGCGCCGTTGCGACTGGAGGTCCCAATAAAAGGGCGATCAAACCGACCGCCATCGCTGCTCCTGCAACCGGAGCGAGGGTGCGTGCCTGCTGCCTGGCTCGCCGGGCTTTCTCGATTCCGGGACGCCGTCCGAAGAACGTTCCTGCGGTGGAAGCTGCGGAGAACCAGGACACCACCAGTCCGATCTCGACGAGGCGGTAGCGGTCAGCAAGACTCGCGAGTTGTGTGACGACGAGCCCGGTGGCGAACACCGCGACACCGATCCACGCCCTCTGCATAAACGCGACGTCTCCTCGCATGGTGATGGCGCTTGTCATGCCGATCGCCACGCCAACCAGCAGTCCCAACACGATTGCGATGGAGATCAACCACAGCGGTGTCTGGACCCCGGTCAGGGCACCTATGACGATGGCGGCCATTACACCAAGGGCGACCTTCAACGCATCGAGCCATTCGCGAATACGTGAGTCATGCCGTGCAAGGGCGAGCGCAACGAGAAGCGCCAGTCCCGACACGACGAGACCGGCGGCAGCTATCCACCTCATGGTGCTTCTTCGACGGTTGGTGCAGCTCCGCGTCCGCTTGCTTTGCTCTGTGCTGTTTCGGTCCTGTGCATGTCGACTGCACCCCCTCAACTTGGCTATATCCAGGGTTGCATAATTCATGATGTTTCGCTGATGTCGTCTCATTACGACCCAGCCGTAGATCGTCGACGGCACAGCACAGATCCGCCCGTACTACCCGCTGGCGGAACTCCGTATCGTCCCGCGTGGATGACCGTCGCTAGTCAGATAGGCGGAGTCGGCCGCTGCGATTCGTCCATCTGGGCAGCTGCGGCTCCGATATATGCCACAACACGTTTGCGGGCGATGTGGTGTGTGAGTTTCAGGACGCTTAGCGGAGGAGGTGGGATTCGAACCCACGGTAAGTTTCCCTACACACGCTTTCCAAGCGTGCCGGTTCGGCCGCTCTCGCACTCCTCCTTGGTTGTGGGACCCGAAGGTTCCGCAACGGAAGTTGTCACGCTATCGTGAAGGAAGCCCGGGTTGGAATGTGACGGCCGGGTCCTGTGCAATTTTAGTTCGTGAATCGAGTCAGGGCGGGAACGCAGCAGCTCTCAACGAAGCCTAAAGTGTGCCGCAGATCGCCTGGTCGTCACTTTCGAACCCGGGCTTTTTGTTGTCATGATGCGGGAGTTCCGGCCGATAGATCGTGGAGGCCAGTCGAGAAGACTGGTAGAGAAACGGCTGTGGTGTGAAACGCGTCACACCAGCAATTTTGGGAATAAGATTTGCAGCGGCCAGGGTTTCTCTCCCGTCCCCCCAACAAAAAACCCGGAGTTTGAGTCACGTGACAGATCCCAAACGCAACGTGGCGCGCAAGATGGTTTTGTTTGTCGCTTCGCTCGCTTTGTTCGCCACAGCGTGCGGTGGTGATGCAGGCCCCTCATCCGAGGAAAGCAGCGCGGCCACTGCTGCAGCCACGAGCAATCAAGCGGCCCTCCAACTCACCGCCGATGTAGCCACGACGCAGCTTCTCGACACTGTCGATGGCGGGATCGTCCAACTGTCCGATGTCGTGACTGGTGACCGCCCGGTGCTGCTCTGGTACTGGGCGCCTCATTGACCGACCTGCCGTGGCCATGCCGCGGAGGTAGAGCAGTTTGCTCTCGAACACAAAGAGACGTTACAAATCGTGGGCGTTGGCTCACAAGACGATTTTGGTGAAACACAAGACTTCTTGGGTGACACCGGCGTTGGCGGCCCATCATCAGAACTCACCATGTTGTGGGAAGGCTCCGGCACTATTTGGGGCCTCAACAATGTGCGGATCAACTCGGCGATGCAGTTGTTCAGTCACGACCTGAGCCGGCAGTCCGGCCTCATCTTCTTCAACGACGACGGACGCAACGTCGTACTTGATGCAGTCACTCAAACGCCGTGGGCGCCGGCTGATTCGCCGAATCTGATTGGCCGCTAGCGCACAAAAATCTGCCCGCCGGGTTCGAAGGTTGCTCCTACGAACCCGGCGGGGTTTTGTCTTTTCTTTGGGCCTAGTTCGGTGCGAGTGCTTCGAGGACGTCCCAGTCGACGGTGCCACGTTCTGCGGTTGGATGTACCGGCTGAATACAGACATGGGTCGCGCCGGCGGTGTAGTGGGCATCGACCCGGGCTTGCAGCGTGGCAACATCGCCCCACGCGAACACCGCGTCGACGAACACCGGGTCGTTGGTTGCGATCTGTTCTTCGGTGAAACCCATACGTTTCCAGCTGTTGCGATAGTTCGGCAACCGGCTGTAGATCGCAAGTTGCTCAGCGCCCTTGGCCCGGCCAATCTCAGGGTCGGTGGTCAGGCACACCTTTTGTTCAACACACAAGAGGGCGTCTGGCCCCAAAGCTGCAGCAGCCTCGGCGGTGTGTTCTGGCGTGGTCCAGTAGGGGTGGGCGCCGGCGCTCGCGGTGCGGGCTAACTCGAGCATCTTGGGGCCGAGTGCAGCGATGACGACCGGGGGCATGTCGGTCTTCGGGCCGCGCCACTCAGCCTTGGACATGGTCTCGAGATAGGTGGTCATGGTCGCCAGCGGTTTCCCGAAGGGAATGCCCTGCACACCTTCGACCGAAGGCTGGTGGCTTACGCCGATGCCGAGCAGGAATCGGTCACCAGAGAGTTCAGCCAGACTGAGCGCACCCTGCACCATGGCGTTGGGGTGACGGACCCAAATATTGGCGATGCCGGTAGCGACGATCAAGTCTGTGGTTGCATTTAGCAAGGTCGCACAGTTCACGAATGGGTCGCGCCCGATCGCATCGGGCACCCACAAGGCTGAGTAACCGAGCGACTCGACTCTGGCGGCGAACGCTCCTGACTCCTGGGCACTCATGCCATCGGTGAAGTGCCAAACGCCGGTCTTTGCAAGTTGATTCAAATTCACGAAACGACGCTAGTACTCCAAGGCTCGAAACCTCTGTCCGGAGTACTCAGGAATCGGCGCCAGGGCTCTGCACCGGGTCGAGGTCCATGTCCGACGGAGGTCGGCCCGGGCGGTGGTAGTTCGACTTGCTTCGCTGCGCCTGTTTTCGAGCCACCCTGTCGACGGTCCCTGAAACGCTGGTAGGAGCGACGGAGGAGCGGGGAGTGAGCGAGGGGCGAGCCGCACAAAAAGGCGTGTCGCCATATCCGGCGAACGTCGGCCCGAGCGGAGCGGTTCAACGCGGTTAGGATCTCAAACAATGGCCTATGAGGCGCTGTATCGGCGTTACCGACCCTCCCGATTCCAGGACGCATTCTTCGGGCAGGACCATGTCGTAGCCGCGCTGCGTAACGCCATCGAAGGCGATCGCGTCGGCCACGCGTATTTGTTCAGCGGACCCCGAGGTACAGGTAAGACCACGTCGGCTCGCATCCTGGCCAAGGCGCTTAACTGCACTGATTTGCGGGGCGGTGAGCCATGTAACGAATGTGATTCATGTCTGGCCTTTCAGGCCGGCGGTAGCTACGACCTGCATGAGCTCGATGCTGCATCGAATAACGGCGTGGATGCCATGCGAGATCTGATCGGCAAGGTAGCTCTTGGGTCGCCTGGTCGTACCAAGGTCTACATCCTCGACGAAGTCCACATGTTGTCGTCGGGTGCCGAGAACGCGCTGTTGAAGACTCTCGAGGAACCGCCGCCACACGTTGTTTTCGTGTTGTGCACGACCGAACCGAACAAGGTCGTGCCGACCATCCGCAGTCGCACACAACACCTTGAATTCTCACTGCTCTCGGCGAGCCAGGTCGGCGACCTCATCGACCATGTCGTAGGCGACGCGGGGATCGAAATCACACCCGAGGATCGCCAGTACGTGATCCGGGCCGGCGGTGGGTCCGCTCGAGACACCTTGTCAGCGCTCGACCAGGTCGTTGCGGCAGGTGGCGCTCCCCAGGGTGGCGAACACCTCGAAGCACTCTTCCAATCGCTTATCGATCGCGACGCAGCCCAAGCACTGACGGCAATCGACGGCGCGCTGCAAGCCGGCCGCGATGCAGCCAGTATCGGTACATCGCTGTTGCACGAATTGCGCACGGTGTTTCTTGCTGCGATGCGAGCCGATCTTGGCCATCTGCCCGAAGCCGAACGCGACCGGGCCGTCGCTCGGGCGGCATCCATGCCACCAGCCAGGATCACCCGAGCTATCGAAGTCATCGGCACCTCGATCATCGAGATGCGTCAGGCGCCTGATCCTCGAGTTGATCTGGAAGTCGCCATCATGCGGTTGACTCGGGCAGACCTCGACACCAACCCTGCTGCGTTGGTTGAGCGGCTCGAAGCGATCGAGTCGCAGCTCACCGGTGGTGCACCCATCGTGGCCCCGGTACCGGCACCAGCGATACCAGCGGCGCCTGCGATTGCCCAGCCAACGCCGTCGAGGGCTCCTGACCCGGCCCCAGTTGCGGTGGCACCATCGCCACCCCAAGCTCCGCAACCCGCTCCGGCTCCCCAAACTCCGCAACCCGCTCCGGCTCCGGCTCCGCAGGCTCCGCAACCGGCTCCGCAGGCTGCGCCGAGTAGCGGTCGTCGTGGTGCCGACATAGTTCGCGCTGAGCTCGTCAAACAGGGGATCACATCGGCCCCGCCTGTTACCACTGCCGAGGCGGCCCCAGAACCGAGTGCACCGGCGCCCGCTCCGGCATCAACCGGCAAGACCCTTGCCGATGTGCGTCGCGAGCGTCAGGCCGCTGCACATGCGACAGGGGCGCCCCAAGAGGACCCTGCAGTGGCTCAGGCAACCGCAGAACGTCGAGAACGTCAGGCAGCAGCAAAGTCCGCTGGCCAAGCTGCCGCACCCGCTCAGCCGTCACCAACCCAGCATGATTCCCCGCTAGAACAGGCGACCACTGCACCTGCTGCAACCCCACCTGCTGCAGCCCCAGCTCACGCAGGCGAAGCTGCTGTCGAGCCAGTCATGGCGGTGCCGGTCGAACCCGTTGCCGCTCCACCGTCCGAAGTGCCACAAACCCAACCAGCTGTCGCTTCGCCTGGGGCACACGGGGGACCGCTTCCAACGTTGGCTGAACTCGACGGTCTGTGGCAAGCATTGCTCGAGTCAATGTCTGGAAAAGTGCGGTCGCGCTTCAGCGCCGGCCACTTCATGGAGACTTCCCCCGACAGCCTGATTTTCGGCCTACCCAACCCCGTACACCGCGATCGGTGCGAAGAGATCCGGGCCGAGGTTGACCAGGCATTGGCGGCACGGTTCGGGCGGCCTATGCCTCTGAGCCTCGTCGTCGACATGATCGAAGAGGAACCCGACTTCTTCGCTGCAGCACCCAGCGGTGGCGCAGGTGTCATCGAAGATCTGCAAGACACCGCCCACGAAGAGGCGACCGTCGATGTCCATGACCTGGTTGACGCGACCGACGACGTGCCGTCGGCCGAGGACCGGGTCATGGCAACGTTTGAAAACAGCACGCTGCTCGAAGATCCCCAGAACAACTTCCCCAATCAGTAAGGCTTGACCCATGACCGACACCGGTGGGCAAATGCCCGACATGAGTTCACTGCTCGCCCAGGCCCAACAGATGGCCGAACAGCTCACAGCCCAACAGGCTGCAGCCCAAGAAGTCGAGGTCGAAGGCCAGGCTGGCGGCGGCGCGGTCAAGATCCGGATGACGGGTGGCGGCGAATTCCTGTCGGTTCGTATCGCCCCTTCGGCCGTCGACCCCGAAGATGTTGAGATGCTCGAGGACCTTGTTCTCGCGGCACTCAATGACGCGGTACTGAACGCAGGCCAGCTCGTGCAGGGCCCTGACCTTGGTGGCCTTGATCTTGGCAGCATGGGTCTTGGTGGCCTTCTCGGCGGCAGCGACTAAGGGTGTACAGCGCCCCAATACAAGACCTCATCGACGAGTTTGGTCGCCTGCCCGGCATTGGTCCCAAGTCGGCACAACGCATTACCTTCCATCTGCTGCGGGTGCCCGCAACCGAGGCCCATCGGCTCGCGAAAGCCATCGTCGAGGCCAAAGAGCGGGTCAAATTTTGCCATACCTGTTACAACCTCAGCGAACTTGAGCGTTGCGAGATCTGTTCCGACGATCAACGTGATGGCACGGTGGTGTGTGTTGTCGAAGACGCCCGCGATGTGATCGCCGTCGAACGAACCAACGAGTTCAGCGGCAAGTACCACGTGCTGCAAGGCACGATCAATCCAATCGAAGGTATTGGTCCGGAACAACTGCGGATTACCGAACTCATGCGTCGTATCACCGACGAGGGCGTGACCGAAGTAATCGTGTGTACGAACCCGAATATCGAAGGCGAAGCAACCGCCATGTACCTGGCTCGCCTCCTCGGCCCTACGCCGGGCCTCACCATCACCCGGCTTGCATCGGGCCTACCCGTTGGGTCCGACCTCGAATACGCCGACGAGATCACACTCGGGCGAGCACTCACTGGCCGTCGCCTCATCACCGACTCCTGACGGCTCCTGCAGCATGTACCAGCAGGCTCAGGCGATAGGTGGAGGACTAGTCAGAGTGTGGCGAAGCGGACGACGGCAACGAGCACCATGGCTACGAACGCCAGCACGGTTCGTCGCTCAAAACGAGCGACCGTGCATCCAATGACGGCGAGCAATAACGCGAATGGCAAGACTGGCACGATGGCATAGGTGACGAAGCCGAAGCCGACCAGCAGGGGCGCCCGCAGCTTGGCGAGCCGGCTGGTGTCGGGGGCGGCATAACTGACTGCGATGAGTGCTTCGAGAGCGATCGTGCCCAACGCGACCAACGTCAACGCGATCGACGAATACGATGAGAGCGAAATGTCGAAGGTTTCGCCGTCGGAGGCAACGACCGCGGTGACCTGAGGTCGAGCGTCAGCCAAGGACTCCGATGAGATGCCAGCCAGATTGAGCAAGGGTGCCATTCGATCGTCGAGGAGCCCGGAAGTCCACAACGCGGCACCGCTGATGAACGAACCAGAGGTGAGCTTCCAGATCGTGGCCGTCGCAAAGACGATGGCCAACAGATAGCGGCCTTGCCGTCCGGCCTCGTCCATGAAGTTGTCGCGATCCAAGAGGCCGACGGCGATCGCCACGAGCCAGGCAAGGTACAGATAGACGTGGTCTTCCATCGCGCTGGGTTGGATCATGACGGCCGCGACCCAGGCGGCGGCCATCACAAACCAGATCAGGCTGTTACGAGCGGCCGACGGTGCAAGAAGGGTCGCCAAATAGAACGCCAACATGAGTGGCACTAGTGGTGACCAGTGAGCGCCCATAAAGATGCCAGTACCTGCCGTGATCATCAGCACACACCCGATCGGGGTGCGCACCTGATTCATGGCGGCCGTGACGCTCCACGGGGGTGAGACCGGAGAGGAGGGCGCAGCAGTCACGGGGCCACCGCATGAGCCAGTACCTCGGAGCCGAGTTCATGGCCATCGGCAGTGAGGCGTCTGACGGTTACCGAGAAACCATCAATATTCGTGCCGTCAGCAGTGGCACGAATGCGGCCATCTTGCTCGACCCACTCGAACTCACCTAGATCTCGGGCTAGTTGAGCGGCACTATCCTCGGTGGGCGATCGGAGGAGCCCGTCGACCTGGTCAGTCGTTGAGATGGGGAGTCGTACGTCGACAACATCGTCGTTGTAGGTGGCGGTCACGACCACCGAGCGAGACCCCGCAAAATCGACCGAGGAGAACATGGCGAAGCCGCTGCCAGCCTGGCGGTCAGCATTGACGGTCGTCATCAAGGTGGCCTGGGCAGCGATGGCGACCAACAGCACGAGTATGGGCACCGCGCGTAACAATGCGAGATGCGAACGTAGGCGAGGCGCCGCTGCCCGGTCGGCGGTCGAGTTTGCTGCCGGTTCAGCACTCATTGATGGCACCCGTTCTTCGTCGGCGTGTGAGCACTGAACTTGAGGGTGGGAGCCCGTTCCTTGTGCTCACTTGGCGGTTGCGCCTCACCGGAAAACGCCACCAGGGTGCCGTCGACTCTCGGGCACGGGCAGAGTTAGAGAGTTGACGACACCCTGGCAGCGGGTAAGAAGAGAGAACTCCCCTCACCTGCTTCTAGCAACACTGTCACGGGCTGCACCAAGAATGTCAAGCTAAACATGATCGTGACATACCCAAAATTCGGGATCAATTGTCGCAAGTTCGCATCGCGTGTCAGACGCGAAGTATCAAGGCATCGCCTTGGCCGCCACCGCCGCACAAGGCGGCCGCACCAAGGCCACCGCCACGGCGACGTAGTTCGTGGGCCAGCGTGAGAACGAGTCGATTTCCTGATGCGCCGATCGGATGCCCGAGGGCAACAGCGCCACCATTTACGTTGACGTCGTCGAACGAGATACCAAGCTCGTCGATCGATGCGGCTGCCACTGCCGCGAACGCTTCGTTGATTTCGTAGAGCGACAGATCTGACTGGCTGACGTCGTCGGCCCGGGACAGCGCTGCGGCAATCGCTTGTGATGGCTGGGTGAGCAGTGAGCAATCTGGTCCAGCAACTTGGCCGTAGGACACAAGTTCGGCGAACGTGTCGACGCCTAGCTCCTGGGCCTTCGCTGCCGACATGATCACGGTCGCCGAAGCGCCATCGCTGATCTGCGATGCGTTGCCCGCAGTGATGTTGCCTGACGCAGTGAATGCAGGACGGAGGCTGCCGAGTGATTCCATGGTGGTTGCGGGGCGGATGCCTTCGTCGTCGGCAACCACGATCGGGTCGCCGCGGCGTTGTGGTACCGAAACGGCAGCGATTTCTTCGGCAAGTGTGCCGTTCTTCTGTGCGGCTGCCGCCCGGGCATGTGATGCCTGGGCGATTTCGTCCTGCATAACCCGGTCGAAGCTGGTGCTGGCCACGTAACGGTCAGTTGCGGTGCCCATCAACTCATGTTCGAGTGAGCAGAAGAGGCCGTCGTGGTTGAGTGAGTCGACGGCGCTCTGATCGCCGAGCTTCCAGCCACCTCGGGTACCGGTGAGCAGGTGGGGTGCATTTGTCATGGATTCCATGCCGCCAGCAACGACGATGTCGGCATCGCCGGCCATGATCATGCGCCATGCCAAGTAGATCGCGTTCATGCCGCTGAGGCACACCTTGTTGATGGTGGTCGACGGGACCGATAACGGGATGCCTGCATGGTTTGCGGCTTGGCGGGCGGTGATTTGTCCTGCACCAGCTTGCAGCACCTGGCCCATGATGACGTAGTCAACATCGCTGGCGGCGACGTTTGAACGCTCAAGTGCGGCGGCTATCGCATGGCCACCGAGTTCGGCTCCACTGAGGCTGGCGAAGCCGCCTGAGAGCCTACCGATGGGGGTGCGTGCACCGCCGGCGATCACTGTCTTGGTCATGATTGGTCTCCTTCGTCGTTGATGTTTTCCATAACGTCGTCTAAGACGCCATCAAGCAGATCATTTGCGTTATCCGAGAACATTGGTTGGTCGTCGAGGTCCAATGCAAAAAGTGACATGGTTCCATCGGAAGGCAGGACGGTCCGTGAGGCCGAAGTAGGTGCTGCCTGACCGGCAGGATCGGTGTACACCTTCGGGATACTGGCTGAAGGCGCAGCGCTGGCGATCGATGCCGCCGTCGCAGCCTCGGCAAGACGTTGGGCAGCTAGATCACTTGCCGTGCTGAGTTGTTCGGCGGCCTCGGCTTGGCGGGAGGTCAATCGCTGCGCTGCTTCGAGTTGCGCCACTTGCTGTCGTCCCGCTGCGACGAGGTGGTTGCTGGCCTCGCGTTGTTCCGTAGCCAACTTTTGGGCAGTTGCAAGTTGCACCGTGGCCTGCTCGTTCGCCAACGCGAGATAGTCGGCTGCTTCGCGTTGTTCTGAGGTGAGTTTCTGAACGACCTGGAGTTGTGTGGTTTGTTGTTGGCCGGTGGTGGCGAGGTGTTCGGCTGCTTCGCGTTGTTCGGTGGTGAGTTTCTGAACGATCTCAAGGTGTGACGTCATCGAACGTTGATCACTCGTAAGCCGCTCAAGGAGTGCTCGTTGTTCTGCGGCGCTGCTGCTGGCGTCGGTTCGTTGGCTGGCCGCCGCTGCGAGAGCCGCTGCGTGTTCGGCAGACATCTGCTGGGCTGCAGCTAGCTGCGAGGACGCTTCCGATAGTTGCGATGTGGCCTCGACCTGGGCTTCCTTCATGAGTGATGTCGCCGCAGTGAGCTCTGCGAGCATGTCATGCAACTGATCTTGGAGCGCTGCGAGACGTGGTTCGCGATCCTGGAGTGCGGTGGTGAATTCAGCAAGTTCGACCCGACCCTCGGGTAGTGCCGACTGCAGGCTGCGGAGTTGGGCCGCGATCCGATCAAGGAAGGAACGAACCTCGCCTTGGTGATAGCCATCAACGCTGGGGGTGAACGCTCGATGGGCGATCTCGTCAGGAGTCAGGCCCATACAGAATCAACTCTTTCAATGGACGTCATAAGGTTGATCCTGCGATGCTAGCGACCGCATCGTCCTACCGAAGGAACCACCATGCAGGTCCACCTGATCGATGGCACATACGAATTGTTCCGTTACCACTTTGCGCCGGGTGGCGGACACATCACTGCGTCCGGCCAGGAGGTTGGAGCGACACGTGGTGTCTTGCGCTCGATGCTGTCCATGGTGCGCAACGAGGGGGTGACCCATATCGCGGTTGCGACCGACAGTGTGATCGAGTCGTGGCGTAATGACCTCTACGAGGGATACAAGAACGGCGAAGGTGTTCCCGAGGAACTCATGTCGCAGTTCCCGCTCATCGAAGAAGGCCTGGCACTCGCTGGTTTCAAGGTCTGGCCAATGATCGAATACGAAGCCGACGACGGCATGGCCGCAGGTGCAGCCATGGCGGCTGCCGACGAACGAGTCGAGCGAGTATTTATCTGCACCCCCGACAAGGACCTTGCGCAGTGTGTGACGAGCGATGGCCGGGTCGTGCAGTTCGACCGGCGCCAGCAGATACTTCGCGACGAAGCCGGCGTGATCGAAAAGTGGGGCGTGAAGCCCGAATCGATCCCCGACTACCTAGCGCTCGTTGGCGATACCGCCGATGGATTTCCCGGGCTCCAGGGTTGGGGCGCCAAGTCAACGGCCACCCTGCTGGCTCGATACGTTCATCTCGAGAACATCCCTGCTGATCCTGCCGACTGGGATGTAAAGGTGCGCAGTGCGGCCAAACTCTGCGCCACCTTGGTCGAGCATGTCGAAGATGCCTTCCTCTTCCGCCGCATCGCCACCGTCGCTACCGAAGGCCCCGAGGTCGGTGATGTGGACAGCCTGCTCTACGAAGGACCAAAACCCGGCTGGGAAGAGTTCTGCGAACGCATCGACGGCCAGTCCCTCCTCCGCTAGCCAATTGTTACTTCCCCAGGGGGACATAACAATTCGTTCGCAGACACAAGCGCAACTAGGTTGCGTAGATGAGTGAGATTGAGGCGTTCACGATCGCGGCGACTGATGAACAGCTAGCTGATCTAAGGCAGCGGCTGAGCAACACCAGGTGGCCCGAGGCAGAGTTGGTCGAGGATTGGACGCAGGGCATCCCGCTGTCGTACGTGCAAGAAGTCTGCGAGTACTGGGCTAAGGACTATGACTGGCGGGTGCGCGAAGCGTTGCTGAATCGGTTCGACCATTTCCGCACCCAGGTCGACGGCCTAGGTATTCACTTCATCCACCAGCGCAGCCCCCATCCCGAGGCCCGGCCGCTGTTGATCACCCACGGCTGGCCAGGGTCGATAGTTGAGTTCCACAAGGTCATCGAACCACTTGTCGACCCGGTGGCCTACGGCGGCGATGCGGCCGACGCCTTTCACGTGGTGGCGCCATCACTGCCTGGTTTTGGTTTCAGCGACAAACCGACCGAGACGGGATGGGGGGTCGAGAAGATTGCTACGGCATGGGGCCATCTCATGGCAAAGCTTGGCTACGACACCTATCTCGCGCAGGGCGGCGACTGGGGCTCGGCGGTCACGGGTGCAATCGGCGCTCTTGATCCAGATCACTGCCTCGGCATCCACCTGAACATGCCATGGGTTGGTCCCGACATGGCCAATAAGGACAACTGGACCGACGAAGAAAAGGACGGCATGGCCGCCCTGAAGTTCTATAACGACTGGGACAGCGGCTATTCCAAACAACAGGCCACCCGCCCCCAGACCGTGGCCTACGGCTTGGCTGATTCACCGAGTGGCCAGGCCGCATGGATCCTCGAGAAGTTCTACGCCTGGACCGACAACAACGGCAGTCCCGAAGACATCTTGAGCCGCGACGAACTGCTCGACAATGTGATGATCTATTGGCTTACCCAGACGGCAGCCTCGTCGGCTCGCCTGTACTGGGAGAGCTTCGGCAAGACTCGCCCCGGCGATGTGCACATCCCTATGGGTGGGTCCATCTTCCCCAAAGAAATCATGCGGCCATCACAGCGGTGGGCCGAGAAACGGTTCAAGAACATCGTCCACTGGAACCGTCTCGACAAAGGTGGCCACTTCGCAGCCTTCGAACAGCCCGAGCTCTACCTGAACGAGATCCGCACCTGGGCCCGCCTCGTGCCTCGCCCCTAGGGTCGAGCAGCCTGCTCTGAGTCGAAGCTTGCGCGGTGTCGGCTGGCTCGTCGTGTCACGGAGGGTCTGACCCCGCGTGACGGAGGGTCTGACCCCGCGTGACGCGGGTGGCGGGCCGTTGGGTTACGCGCCTTCGTTGGGCTGCCCGGTTACGAACTGAGGGAGGTCGCTGGAACGGTGTGTGCGAAGCGCTCGCAGAGCATCGTCGATTGTTGACGCACCCTGGATGATCGGACGGTTCTTCCGGGTGAGAACTCCACCCGAAGTGGCCTTGTCGAGCAAGGCGTGAGCGCCGTCCCAAAAACCATCTTCATCGAGCAAAACGACGGTCTTTGCCCGCCCACCTGCGTGCAGGCCGAGCTGCGTCCACGTGGCGGCTTCGAAGACCTCTTCGAAGGTGCCAAGTCCGCCCGGCAGGCCAATAAAGCCGTCGCTGAGTTCATACATGCGAGCTTTGCGTTGGTGCATGTCGGCAACAACCTCGAGCGTGGTTACTTCGTCTTCGGGAATCCCATTTGTGAACAGCCCACCCGGGATTACCCCGGTGACTTCGCCGCCAGCTTCCATGCTTGCTTGGGCCACCGCTCCCATGAGCCCACTGTGCCCGCCGCCGTAGATCAGTGTCAGGCGCTCATGCGCTAATCGTTGCCCGACTCTTTGAGCTAGGTCGATGTATGCGGGGTCTGCGTCGTTGCTTGATGCGCAAAACACCGCAACGCTGTTGAGCTTTGTCACTGCCTCGAACCCTAACGTCGATCCGGGGCGTGCGAGACGGTTCACGTTGTGTATCGGAGGTCCGCGATGAGGCAGAGCGAAATGCGGCCGGATCCCGCCGACAATCTGAGAAACGAGGGCACTACTCGCCAGCGGCATGGCTGGCCTATCCTCTCGGTATATGTCTGAACGCACCATGCAGGACCGGCTCGACGAACTCGAGTCGCGCCGCGATCAAGCCATACATGCAGGATCAGAGCGTTCGGTCGCTCGCCAGCACGACAAGGGCAAGCTGCTTGCACGCGAGCGCATTGACTATCTGCTCGACCCGGGATCGTTCCACGAGGTTGACATGTTGGCTCGCCATCGTGCACCCGCCGAAGCGGGCCTGCCAGATCGTCCGTACACCGATGGTGTCGTGACTGGCTGGGGCACTGTCGACGGCCGCAAGATCTTCGTGTATTCACAGGACTTCACCGTGATGGGTGGAGCTCTCGGCGAGGTATTTGCCGAGAAGACCCAGAAGATCATGGATCTGGCTATGTCGGTTGGCGCACCGATTGTGGGCCTCAACGATGGTGCAGGCGCCCGCATCCAAGAAGGCGTCGTCGCCCTCGACGGCTACGGCGGCATCTTCCGTCGCAATGTGGCTGCGTCAGGTGTGATCCCACAGATCAGCGTGATCCTCGGCCCATGTGCCGGTGGCGCGGTGTACAGCCCGGCAATGACCGACTTCATCTTCATGGTGCGCGAGAAGTCGCACATGTTCATCACCGGCCCCGATGTGGTCAAGACCGTGACCGGCGAAGAAGTCACGCTCGAAGAACTCGGCGGTGCTGGCAGTCACTCGTCCAAGTCCGGCGTCGCCACCTATGTTGGTGACTCCGAAGAAGAGGTGCTGGACTCGGTCAAGGTCCTGCTTGGGTTCTTGCCATCGAACAACCTTGAGAACACGCCGGTCTTTGAGCCCAAAGACGACCCCGAGCGTTCGTGCGTCGAGTTGCGCTCGATCATGCCTGAGTCATCGAGCTTGCCCTACGACATGATCAAGGTCGTCGAATCTGTCGTCGACGATGGCGACTTCATGGAGTACTTCCCTCATTGGGCCAAATCGATCGTGTGTGGCCACGCTCGAATGGGCGGCCGTACCGTGGGCATCGTGGCAAACCAGCCAATGATCTTGGCCGGCGTGCTCGACATCGAGTCCTCATCCAAGGCTGCTCGGTTCGTGCGCACCTGCGATGCGTTCAACATCCCACTCATCACCTTGATCGACGTGCCCGGTTTCCTGCCTGGTGTTGACCAGGAATACGGCGGCATCATCCGCCATGGGGCCAAGCTGCTCTACGCCTACTGCGAAGCAACCGTGCCTCGTATCTCTGTTGTGACCCGCAAGGCCTACGGCGGTGCGTACGTGGTGATGGACTCAAAGTCGGTCGGCTCCGACCTGACCTTCGCGTGGCCAACCGCTGAACTGGCGGTGATGGGCCCTCAGGGCGCCGTCGAGATCGTGAACCGGCGAGAGCTCAGCGAACTCGGCACCGACGCAGAACGCGCCGCTCGCAAGGACGAACTTGTCGACGAGTACATCGAGCAATACGCCAACCCGTACATCGCTGCCGAACGTGGTTACGTCGACGAAGTCATCGACCCCGCCGACACCCGACGCAAGATAATCGCCGGCCTCGACATGCTCATCACCAAACGCGAAGAACAACCCCGCCGCAAACACGGCATCGTCCCGCTGTAATGCACCGCTCCGCTCGGGCCGACGTTCGTCGGACATGGTGTCAGGTCTGCTGGGTCGCTCCGTCCCTCCGCTCTGCCCACTCCTCCGTCGCTCCGACTCTGTCTGAGAAGGTCTCCTCATGAAGATTGAAGTTCAGGGGAGTCCGTCTGAGGACGAAGTGGCTGCAATCGTGGCCGCAATTGAAATGGTGTGGCCAAAACCAGTGAGTGGTATCGCCGCCCGCGAACCGCAGTCCACGACCTGGCGTTACGCCGGCCGCTGGTGGCAAGACGGCCGTCTACCACCTCGCTGGTAACCAACTGGGCTCATGCGCGACCTAGTGGGTCGCCACATAGTCGGTTCTGCAGCGGAGCGTGAGGCAGCAAACGAGTCCTGCGAGCGCTCGATCTCATCACTCATCCTGTTGCGGATAGGTCGGCGAGTATGCAGGCTGATGTCGGCCGGGTCGGCCTCCGGAGCAAGGCGCCCCCCCCGCTGGTGAAGCCCGGGGTTACTTGTCGGCGACTTCGGTGCGGTCTTGGCGC
>Ga0115564_10001713_pt1 | contig 19635 bp, 17 predicted proteins | sample COGITO_mtgs_1105_7_FD_88680 | JGI IMG/M metagenome (GOLD analysis project Ga0115564, IMG submission 88680) | Pelagic marine microbial communities from North Sea - COGITO_mtgs_110523 | ecosystem: Environmental > Aquatic > Marine > Epipelagic | place: Germany:Helgoland, sampling site Kabeltonne...
AGCTACTTCATCTAATCCTTTGCCAGTAAATTCTAATTCGACACCAATATGACCAAAGGCCATTTTCACAAAGTCTCTAATAGTTGTAGTTCTTCCTGTAGCAATTACCCAATCTTCTGGCTTATCGGCCTGCAGAATCATCCACATCATTCGAATGTAATCTTTTGCATGGCCCCAGTCTCTTTTTGAATCTAGATTTCCTAAATAAAAATTATCTTGAATACCAAGTGCTATTCTTGAAACAGCTCTTGTAATTTTCCTTGTGACAAATGTTTCTCCGCGTATGGGAGACTCATGATTAAATAGAATACCATTAGACGCAAATAAGCCATAAGCTTCTCTGTAGTTAACAGTAATCCAATAAGCATACATCTTTGCGACTGCGTATGGAGAGCGCGGGTAAAAGGGCGTGTTTTCAGTCTGAGGGACCTCTTGTGCCTTGCCATATAATTCAGATGTAGACGCTTGATATATTCTAGTCTTCTTTTCTAAGCCTAATAATCTAACTGCCTCTAATAATCGTAAAGTTCCAATTCCATCTGTATCAGCCACATACTCTGGCATCTCAAAAGAAACACGAACATGACTCATTGCGGCTAGGTTGTAAATCTCGTCTGGTTGAATATCTTTTATTAACCTAATAAGGTTGGTGCTATCTGTCATATCTCCATGATGGAGAATAAATTTTTGATTTTCAATATGAGGGTCTTGATACAAATGGTCTATCCTATCTGTATTAAACTGAGATGATCTTCTTTTTAGACCATGAACAATGTAACCTTTCTTAAGTAAGAATTCACTTAAATAAGCCCCATCTTGTCCTGTTACCCCTGTTATAAATGCTATTTTCATATACTGTCTTTTAGAAAGAAACTATTCCTGTCTATTTTCTTGTAAAAACTATAATTGTATTTCAATAAATATTTTGCTATTTCATTTTCATTATTCCCAGTTTCTATTAATATAACTCTGACATCAAATAAACTAAGGTCGATAGACTTTAATACTTGAAAATCATAACCTTCAACATCGATGTCTAGGAGGTCTATTCTGTTATTCTTAATTTCAAAGTTAGTAATTATATTATCAAGCCTTTGAGTAACTATATATTGTTCATTAATAACTTTATAGCCTAAATTCTTCAAAGAATTAACTTTTGAAAAACTTAAAACTCCATTTAAGGCACTGTCATCAAAATAATAATAATTCAGCTTTTCTGGCTTTTCAGAGATTAAAGCACAAATGTTTTCATCCCTTTTTCTAAAAACATTAAATAATTTTAAACTTTTTGCACTTGCATCAATATTAATTCCATTCCACCCATTTTTATACAAAAGCGCTGTATTTGAAAATCTTCTAGGATGATGACAACCTACGTCAATATAAAATCCATTGTTTATATCTGAAAAAAAATCTCTTAAAACTTGTTCTTCACTATTTTGCGAAAAATTAGATTTTTTTAAGAAAAACCAATAAATAAATTTTACAAGTCTAAGCAATTAATAGTTATTTAGTTTAAAAATCGAAAAAATCACTGTATTAAAGCAAATTTTATTCTAATATTAGGAATTATTAAAATAATATCTTTTCATATTGAGTTAAATTATGATCCTTATTTTCAATTTTAGATGATAATCCAAATTAAAAATTATTTAATACATTATGTAGCTTGGTTGAAAATATTTATTTTGATTAAATTTACGATTATTTTTAATTAAAATTATATGTTATGAATGAGCTTTTAAAAGAAAGTTTTATTAGTGAAATAAATTATCTCAGACTTTTTTTTGGAATTTTTTTGTTGATAACGCAGGTATATCTAATCTCGTTTTTTTATGTAAAATATTCAACTTCTAGAGATAATAAATCAAAATTTGTAAGGAATCTAATTCCCTTTGGACTATCTATACTTTTAATAGTTTCTGTAATTAAATCTTCTCTTGCACTTTCCCTTGGTCTTGTTGGAGCTCTTTCAATAATTCGCTTTAGAACTGCTGTTAAGGAGTCTGAGCAGCTAACTACATATTTAATGGTAATGGCTATCGCTATATCAATTGCTGCTGAGAAAGAATTGATTTCAATTATTATTGTATTGTTTTACGTTGTGTTTTTTGCGGTTCAAGAAATTAAGTTTAGAAAAAATAAAAATACTAAATATGTTAGAATTGGAATTGGAAGCGATACTATTTTAAATACAGATCAAATCGACATTAAAAATAAAGACATAAAATTAATTTTAATGTCAAAATCTTTGGATAATGTTTATAACATAGAATATAATGTTACAACAAAGGGTGGTTTAAAAATATTAACTGATCATTTTAACTTAATATCTAAAAACAATATTTCTATTGACTTTTTTGAAAATGAAGAAACTAACTAAACTAATACCTTTTTTTGCTGTCTTTATTTTTATTTCATATAACCTAGTATGGGTTTACACAAAAAATTTAATTGAAAATGAAATAACTTCATCTAATTTAAATAAAGATTATCTTCTTCTTGACTCATTAGATAGACCTCAAATAAATTCTAAATATAAAAAAAATCCCCTCCTATACTTCTTAAAAAATAAAAGAGAAATTATCAGTAATTTATTTTACTTGAATCCAGAACTTATTGCAAAGAAGCCTGTAGATTATAAAATAATTTTATCAAACAAAGATCAAAATTTTCTTGATTCTACAATTAGTATTGCCACTAAATATGCAATGTTTCCGAAATCTTTAAAAAAATGGAGAAAATCTAATTTGATTTATGATGGAAACAACTACAGGGTTAAATTTAAATTACATGGTTCTTCAATATCCCCTTATTTACAAGATAAATTAAGCATAAGGGTAAAGTCAAGTAAACTTATAAATGGCATGAAAGAATTTACATTGATTTCATGCTTAGAAATGGACTATAAAAATATCTTTTTAAATTCTTTGGGAAGAGACTATAATCTTATTACTGAAGACCCTGGAACTATTTCCTCTCTTTTGATTGGAAATGTTATTAGTGATTTTTTTGTTTTTGAAAAGCTTGATCAAAGTTATGTTAAAGATGAATTCAATAGAGACCTTATACGAATTTTTAAAAAAAATAAAACCCCCTATAATCATGCTTCTGAATTTGATGAAGTATATTATAATCTAGAAAATTGGGATAGCTCATCAAATGAACTTGAGATCATGTCTTTAAATAAATATTCTGATCTATTAAAAAGTAATTACAATCTAACGAAAATTGAAAAGGAATACATAGGAAGGTTTCTTGCCTTGATTTATCTTTTTGGAAGTAGCCATCAAATAAATGGCGATAATGAGGTTTGGCTTGGATTAAAAGATGAATTTGTTCCATTGTACAGAAATGAAAATGAAATAAAAAGCTACATCCCAATAAATAAAAAAAAATTTGACAATCATATATTTACAACCGATAAGCCAGAAAGCTCATCATTAAATAAATACAAGCGTTTTTTAATTGATGATGATGTTAGGAATTTTAGAAATACAACTTTTAATCACATAATAAAAAATAAAAAACACATATTAAAAAAGTTTGATTCTATCTATAGTCTTTACGAAGAAACCCATAAGAGATATAATTCTAAATATTTAACTATTAAACTTCAACATGATATATATAAAAATATAATTAGAGAAAATATTGAAATCATTTCGAAATATCTAAAAATAAATACTATTTATTCAATCCATCAAAAAGATACTTTTAAAATAGTAACAGACTCATATGTTCCTTTAAAGTTGTTAATCGGAGAAAATGAATTCAAAATAAACCCTAGAAAATATTATTTAGATATTGATAAAAATATAAATCATAATATTAAAGAGGAGAGAATTTTTATAAATTCTGATTTCCGTGATTATAGAATAATAAACTCCATTACTGGAGATACTATTAAAAAAAAAATAACCAAGTTTGAATAAAATAAAGCATATAATTTATTCTTTTGTAATACTTTTTTCGTTTGTTTTAGCATTTTCAATTCTAAAACAAGTTGGCAACAATAATTCCTTGTCTAATAAAAAAATCATGGAGATATCTCAAAAAAATCTGTTTAGATTAAAATTTGGTAATGATTATTACAAAGCAAAGGGGATGCAAATTGTTTTTAATGACAAAAAGAGTAAATTATTTTATAACAATAATAGTTTTTTGATATCTGCAAAAGAGGATATTTACAATAACTTTAATAAAATAATTTTATTTGATAAGGAAATTAATGCTTCTTTTTATTTGAATGAAAATCAAGTTTTTAAAGTAAAGCCATTTACGATTTTCTTTAACGATTATAATCACCATAATTTTACAATTTTTCCATATGTGAACAAGGAATTTGTAGAATTATCTCGAAATAGATATTCAAAAATTTATTCTCTATCCGAAAATTATAAATTGAAGCTAATATCAAGTGAAAACAAAGAGCCAAAACAACTAGGACTAAATAATATAAATGTTTATGAAAAGACTTTTAGAAATATTCAATTCTTAGACAGCCTAGGTGTTAAAGCATCCTTTAACGAAAACTTAATGTTCATCCATAATCCACTCACTAATATTTATAGCATTTTTCCAAATTTATATAAGTTTAATAATGAAAATAGTATTGATTTAAATGTTTTAAAAGAGAAATTAAATCTGGTTAAAGGTATTAACAAAAAGAAAAGTTTATTTAAAATAAATCAGGATACAGTTATTACAAACAATTTGATTTTAAAAAATAAAATATTCAAAATAGATAAAAATATTAGAATAAAACTTGAGAGAAACGCGAATATAATCGTTTCAGACTCAGAAATTTCTTTTGCTGGAAAAAATGCAGGAATCTATTTTACAGGGAGTGACAAAAGCTCAATTTATATTTTAAATTCACCGAAGACATTGATTAATAATACTCATTTTTTGGGTTTTTCAAAGTTTGAAAATGACACTATTTCTTTACCATCTGCCATAACATTTATTAACAGTAAAGTATCTATGGTTAACTCATCATTTAAAAACAATTATGATGGTGATGATTATGTTAATCTGTTTCAATGTGAATTTAAAATAAACAAATGTGAATTTTATAATATTCTAAATGATGCAGTTGATTCAGACTTTTCTAATGGTGAAATTTCTGAGAGTTTATTTAAAGATATTGGAAATGACGGAATTGACATGAGTGGAAGTAATATTTTTATTAATAAAAATAAATTTGATAATATTGAAGATAAATGTATTAGTGCTGGAGAAAATTCAATAACGCGAGTCAGTGAAAATAAAATATATAATTCAGAAATTGCTTTAGTTTGCAAAGATGGATCACAAATGGAATCAATAAATAACATGTTTATTAATAATCGGCTAGATATTGTTGCTTTCAAGAAAAAATCTTTCTACAAACATCCTATAATTAAAATTGATACAACTGCTCATTCTCTAAATTATCTGTTTCAAGAGAACTCTATAATCCATACCTCTGACTCAATTCAAAATTTGAAATTTTTAAAAGATGTTGAATCTTTACTTTACGGTAATTTTTATGGGAAAGCAAGTGGATAAAATACAACCATACAGAAATGAATTGAAATATATCATTTCTAAGAAAGAATTTCAAAATATAAAATTTTTATTGTCATCACTGAATATTGTGCCTCAACATGAACCAAACACAATAAATAATATTTACTTCGATACAAAAAATCTAGATTGTTTTTATGAAAATATTGAAGGTTTATCTGAAAGAAGAAAATACAGAATTAGGTGGTATGACCATTCAAAAATAATGAATTTTGAAACTAAAATTAAATCTGGTTCGGTTGGTAGAAAATTAACTGAAAAAATGGATTATTGTGATAAAATTGATCTTTCTAAATTGACTAAAAATGTAAATAGTATTTTAAAAAAATCAAATGAAAAATTATTGCTTATTCCAACTTTAAGAAATAGATATTATAGAGAATATTTTATCACTAGACCTGGAGTTAGGTTAACCTTTGATTCTAACATTACCTACACTGATCCTAAAAATAAGTTATTAACTTTAACCGATAATTATAATGTAATAATGGAGGTTAAGTACAATAGAAAAAGTCAAGAAAAACTTGACTTATTAGATTTTTTTAACATAAGGTTACAGAAAAATTCTAAATATGTAATTGGGTTATCAAAAATTAATCCTGAACTAAAGTTATTGACTTAGCAGAAAAAATAATTAATCCAAAAACTTCCTATGCCTATATATGGTGGAAGTTCAAATTATTTATATAAAATTAGTCATAAATAATTTGTTGATAATTCTCTCCACATACTAATTCAATGAGAATATCACACATAGATTTTTGAATCAGCCTTGCATTTATTAATACAATTAGACTTTAAATTAATATTTAAGTCTAGTATGTTATTTTGTTATTCTAGCTAAATAAATCACTTGAGATGATTCAAGCCCTGTCAATTTTAATTTATCGTTGCTCTTAAGGCCCTTAAGTGGAGCATCAATACTTGTCAAGGTTTCGTAATTAACATTCAGATCTAATAAAATTTCTTCGATGTCTTGAACTGAATTCATATCCTTATGTTTGTTTTTAGATGAATTTGCGAGTCTAGAATCATTTTGTTTATCTTCAAAGTATCCAGGAGGAGGAATTTTATCTCGATGTTGAAAACCAATAGCAAAAATTCCGCCGTTTTTCAATGTTCTTATCATTTCTTTTATGGCTAATTTTTGATTATCTGAATATGGTATAACCCAAGTGCTAATTACACAATCAAAAAAATCATCTTCAAATTCGATTGAATGCATGTCTTGAAGTTTAATCCATGGTGAATATGATATTATATCAATAGCTTCTATTTGTGCTTTACTAAACTTAGATTTTAAAATAAGAATGTCTGATTCTGTTCTGGGACCAATAGTTAAAAATTTTGAATTATCATTCAAAAATTCTATGGAAGAAATCGAGTTAAATAACCAAGAAGTTCTTTTCATAGTAAAATCTGTTAATGGAAACCTATCAAAAACAGTTAAATTGTGGGATAAACCATTAGGAATAATATTTTTTGATATTTCTTTCGTATTTAATCTCTTTAAAATTTTGAAATAATAAAGCCACCTAAAATAGCCTACAATTATCCTTACATAACTTGAACCAAGTAGACTGAATAAAAATAATTTTAAATGTTTCATATAATTATTGTTTTATGTAATATATATTATCAGCGACGTTCAAGACATTTTTATCGTGTGAAACTAGAATCACTGTAAGCTCTGCTTTTAACTTTTTAATGGTTTTCAAAATCAATTCTTCGGTGTCTTTATCCAATGCACTAGTTGCTTCATCTAGAATTAATATTCTGGGGTTAGATAATAATGCTCTTGCAATTCCAATTCTTTGAATCTCCCCTCCAGAAATTGTTGTTCCATCTTCCCCAATTATAGTTTCAATTTTATCTTTTTGTTTATGAACAAATTTTTCTAGTTCAGCTAATTCAATTGATTTTTCAAGATTATTAGGCTCGTAATGCGAGTTTCCAAAACAAATATTTTCCTTGATACTACCATTTATTATCGTAGTTTTTTGAGAAACAAAACCAATCATTTCTTGATATAAACCAATATTTTCGACGTTAAGAGTATTTTTATCAACGAGTATTTCTCCCTTGCTTGGGTTCATTAATCCCATCATTAAATTAATCAGGGTTGATTTTCCAGAACCGGATTTTCCAGCAATGGCAAATATTGATTTATTCTGTATGGTTAAGTCAATATCCTTCAAAACATATTTATTTGAATTTGGATATATATATGATATCTTTTTTAAAGAAATTTTATCCTGGAATATTAATTCGATTGGTTTGGAAACATGTGAATATTTTTTTGGATTATCATCTTCAATTATACTATAAATTTTACTTATTACAGCTTCACTATAGTTAATAAAATTGTAGCTAGTAATGATTCTATTAAAAGATGGCAATAATCTTGAAAGAGCTATGACAAAAAAAATAAGTTGATTTATTGTTTCTTCAAAAGTTGCATTAATAAAAAAAACATTGCTTAGTATTATTATACATAAAACTAATATGCTCATTAACTCTAGGGTAATTCTTGGAAATTGACTGAATGCATACTGCCTTTTGGTGAAAACATTTCTTGTTTTAAGATTTTTATCAAAGGAATCCAAAAAATAATCTTTAACTTTTTTTATTTTAATGAAAATTATACTTGAAAGGCCGTTTTTAATATCTCGATAAATTAAATCTTGATATTTTTGTCTGTTTTCACCCCAGTTTATTAACCTTCTTTTAAAGACTAATTTCATAAAAAAGAAATAAATTGAACTAGTTAAAATAATCAAAGTTGTTGAATACGGTTGAGCAATAATTAAAAATAAAAATATTCCCACAAGAATAAATACTTCAATTACTACAGTAAAAATATGCTTAACAAGCTCACTAAACTGCTCAACTTCATTTATAATTATACTAGTGTATGACGAATTGGTCTCTTTCCTAAAGTCCTCATAAGGTTTAGATAAAATCAAAGAATAAACCTTAAGTGATATTATTTCATCAACTTCACTAGACAATTTAGATTGAAGAAAACTTAGGTATATATTAACTATAGCCTTAATTAAAAAAATTATAAAAACTACAAAAAGAAATAGTAACAACAAATGCCTTTTTGAATAAGTGTATAATTCCAAATTAAAAAAAGAAATTGACTTTATTGAATCTTGATTTGACAAAAAATCAATTCCTGGAATAAAAATTCCCAACCCTAAAAGTTCAAGAAAAATTGAAACTATCGAAACTATTGAAACTATTATTAATTTATTTTTTAGTAAACTAATATTAGAGTAAACCTTTCTTATTTTTTTAATAAAGTTTTTCAAACTTAAAATTTTTTGTGTAGAAAGAATTTTTTTTGCAAAATAATTTAAAACTGTCTGTGGGGGTTTTTACTTTTAATTTTTCATGGTTAGTGCCTAAAAGAGATGATGCATAATTCAATTCTAAAACCAATCTATTCCCCTTAATTAATTTTGTTCCTTTATGCCAGCATAGAGTATCTGCAGCGAAAGCACTACCCTTTAAACCTTTAATGACTTTAAAAGAATCTATGTTGTAGTAATTCCCAATCTCATCATCTGATATTCTTTTATAGCCTTTTGAAAGTAACTCAATTGGTTTTGAGTTTACTTTATGTGATTTTTCTATGTATTGATGCGGCCCGTTAGAATCATTAACATCAGTTAAATAAAAAAATATTTTTAACCATTTAACACGTTCTAAATCATAGTGATATAATTGAGCTGCATTAGATGACGGAACATTACCAAAAGGGGTTGACCACCACATCACAGGCATGTCAAAAATTGGTTCACTATCAAAATATTCTCTTGCAATATCTATTAAATATTCATCCATTATCAATTGTTGAATAGATGATTGATTTATTAGATCATTTGAGTCAAAATTATATCTTGTATTTGTTATGCTTTTTTCATCAAATAAAACAAACTTTTCTCCATTAAAGCATTTTAAAGTTGTTGCTAGTTTAACCAACTCATTAACATGATTTGTATTTAAGTTTTGAGAAAGTTTGGCATACCCTTTCTCGTTTAATTCTTCAGCCGAAATTAAAGGTTTATGATTTTCGTAAATTGTATTTGAAATTTTTGTTTTCTTTAATCTTTTGGTTTTTAATGTATTGTGAAAAAAAATCAAAGTCTTACCGTTATCTATTGAGTACAAGTTAACAAGAGCATTGTTTGTGTTCTTTAAAGATTTCCTAAATATTTTTAAATAAACACAACTTAACGAAACATAAATAAAATTTACAATGTAGTTTTTTTTCATAATAGCAATTCTTTAGTTGTTGAATTAATTCTATGATTTACAAGTAAAATAAGATTTGTTTTATCTATCATATCCAATAATCATGGAAAGTTTTATGTGATTCTATTTCTTAACTTCCAATCTTTAGCATCCTTAAACCATAAATGAGGACTTCTATGTCTATCTATTGTTTTCCAAAAATCTTCTTCAGTAGTTGTAATGTAATTTAAAAAATCCTTGAAATAAATTTCAGGAAACTCTGTGTCGTATTTGTTTACTAAATAAACTGCCTCTTCTCTAGTTATTTTACCATTTCTAACTTCTTGAGAAGCATCATAAGTACACCTTCCAATTCCAAATTTTATCAAAGTAGTATAATAATGAAAAGGATCAATTTTATCATCTATACTACTGTATTTGGAATATGTGCCCTCAGTTCTAATTGGATTTGCAGCAAATCCAGTATTTTCTACTGCATAATAGTAGCATTCTTGAGGATCCCATTTTAAATAATATCCTAAATAATGTACCTCAGTTCCAAAATCTATCAAAGTTTTTTTACTAGGAGCTATGTAAGGTAAAAAATCCTCTTTTTTATATTTACCGGTCTCTAGATACTTTTTCATTTTAATACCTCCAAACTTCATGTCTAAATGATCGTCAGAAGAAAAAAAATCCATATTCATTAATGGGTTGGTATTCTCTTCAATTGCATTTCCATATTCAGCTTGATTTTCGCCATACATAACTAATTTAACTCCAAATTTTTTAGCCATAGCTGGTCCTATAATTCTTTGGCCTACAATAAACGGTTGAAATGGATGTAATAAATTGTGAAAAGCATTCTTTGTCATTTCTCTGTGAAGAATGCCATTAGGAGTATAAATAATATTATCTAGCCCTCCAGTATGAATCCATTCTTGCATATTTTCCCATCCAATATCAGTGTATAGGTGAGGTGCCCAGGTAACCGTCAATGGATTCATTCCATATTTATACTTTAATACATGAGATGTAAATGCACTGTCTTTTCCACCACTTCCTGGGACAATTACATCATAAGAGCCATCATTGCTTCTAAAACGGTCAAGAAGTTTTAATAATTTATCTTCCCTATGATTCCAATTTATATTCTTTTCTTTTTCATATTGAAAAGCACAAGCGGAGCAAATACCTTGGTCATTAAAACTAATAACTTGTTTTTTTTCTCCTATCTCGCTTTTAAACTCAATTGTTGAACTTGGCCTTTGATTTGATATTACACACTTTTTGCAAAACTTTACTTTGCTTGGTAATCCATAATATGCTTCTAACTTCGACATAACTTTATTTACAAATATCAATGAAATTTTTAATTATTTTTAACCCTACGATTGAACTTTTTTCAGGATGAAATTGACAACCATAAATATTCCCTTTTTTCAATGTAGAACAAAAAGTAAAATCATAATAGTCAGTTACAGAAAGTATTTCGTTTTGATCGGTAACATTTGACACAAAACTATGCACAAAATACATTTCTGAATTTAAATTAATTTCATTTAGAATGGTTTTTTCCCATTTTACAACATTAGATTTTATACCACACCAACCTATACTTGGTAATTTAACTTGATTGGATTTATTGAAAGGTAACTTTACTACTTTTCCCTTAATCAACCCAATGCCTTTTGTATAGCCAAATTCCTCACTTTCTTCTAGTAACAACTGCATTCCTAAACAAATACCTAGTAATGGCTTTCCAGTTTTAGCATAATTTTTAATTATATTTATTAAATTATACTTTATCAAATTTTTCATTGCATGAGAAAATGCTCCAACACCTGGTAAAACAAGACCATCAGCATTTAAAATAACTTCACTATCATTGGATAAAATAGGATTAAGCCCTTGATAACTAAAAGCATTATAAATACTTCTAACGTTACCAATTCCATAGTCTACAATAACTATTTTCATAATCTTACATTAATTACTTCGTGATCATTCAAAGTTTCCTTTAATTTAGGAATTTCATCTAATTTGTAATGTAAAATTGAAGCTATTGCAACTGCATCAATATTTGTATTTAATATTAGTTCTGAAATATGATTTACATGGCCTGCACCTCCACAAGAAATAATGGGTATAGTTAATATCTCAGATAAGGCTTTATTTAATTCAATATCAAATCCTTTTTTTGTTCCCTCTTGATCTATAGAAGTTATCATAATTTCTCCAGCACCTAAAAATTCCAGCTCTCTAGCCCATTCTAAAACATCTTTACCCGTTGGTTCTCTTCCATTATCAATAAATACTTCCCAATTTTTATTTGATTTTTTTTTTGCATCTATCGATCCAATTATACATTGTGAACCAAATACCTCAGATGATCTTCTAATGAAGTTTGGCTCATTAACTGCCTGAGTATTTATGGCAACTTTATCAGCTCCGGAATTTAATGCAATTTGAATATCCTCAATTTTTCTAATACCTCCTCCAACAGTGATTGGAACAAAAACATTGTGACAAGTTCTTTTTACAATTTCACTTAAACTATTTCTGTCATAATAAGCTGCAACTGCATCCATTAAAATTATTTCATCAATACCATCATTATAATACTTTAATGCAAGTTCATTTGGATTACCCACTTTTCTTAAGCCCTCAAGATGTATTCCTTTAATCACAAAATCGTTCTTTATATCAAGGCGAGCGATAATTCTAGATTTTCTCTTCATTGTTCATTTCTTGAAATTGCTTTTGATATTTTATGTTCCAAAAATCATTTGAATTCAGTATTTCTAAAAATAGCTTGTCACTTTTCCCTTCTCCAAATTTGCTATAACTATCATCTAAATTTTCAAATGATCCTTTTGAGTTTTTTATTTTAAAAATCAAATTTAGGATGTCATTTTTTTTATAACTACAGTTAAATATCGTTTTAAAAGTTGCTCTGTTTTTTTGTCTCGAACCTATATCTATTGTGGGGACTTTGTAATATGGTGCTTCTCTAATTCCTGCACTTGAGTTTCCTATTATAAATTTTGAGAATTTCAAAAAAGTTAAGAAGTATTCAAATCTAATCGAAGGGAATATTTTAAAGTTTTTATTTGATGATACTTTATTAATTTCCTTCAATATTTCAATAGAACCTAAATCATTATTTGGATATACAATAATATAATTCAAATTACTATCAATCAAAGCATCTATAAAATTCCTTGCGTGATTTTTAATGTTTTCATATTCCGTGGTAACTGGATGAAACATTGCTATTGCATAGTCTTTGAAATTTATTTCATAATGCTTTTTCGTAGATTCTAAAGATGGTATATTTAGGGAATTCATTAAATCTATATCTGGTGAACCAATTGTAAATATAGATTTTTCATATTCTCCTAATTGTATTAATCTTTTTCTTGCTTCTTTATTGGCAGCAAAATGTATATGAGACATTTTAGTTACAGAATGACGTATTAATTCATCTATTGTCCCTGAAACTTCCCCGCCTTCAATATGTCCAACTAATATGTTATTTAAACTTCCAACAATTGATCCAGCTAGAGCTTCTACCCTATCACCATGAACAACTATTAAATCAGGTTTTATTTGCTTTATATATTGAGAAAAACCAACAATGGTTGATGATAATATTTTGTCCATGGGATCATTAGATTCATGATTTATATATTTATATATATTTTCAAATCCAGAATTAACTATTTCAGTAACTGTGAAACCGTAAAGAGAATTCATATGCATGCCTGTTACAAACAAGTGCACTTCAAAATTTGAAGAGTTTTGAGAAATTGAGATCAATGATTTTAATTTACCAAAATCAGCTCTTGTTCCAGTTAAAAATACAATCCGCTTCATTATTTAATGTCTTCCCAAGTTAAGTGAGTGTCGTTTGTTATTTCTTTATTTGCAGTCTTTCCAATAATATTATTATAATATTCGGCTGATATTTCCCCTGTTCCAGGTCTCTTAACCCATATATTTTCAAGAGAAAACTTTTCTCCTTTTTTAATGTCTTTAATACTGACGACGGTAGCAAAAGCAAAATCCATAGTGACTTTTTCTTCTTTTGAAGCTTCTTTTTTACCCCCCCTCATTTTAGCAATTTCGTTAGAACTAATAATTAATTCTTTTAAAGCTATTGGATCCATTGAATTTATTATATCTGGACCCACTCTATCCATCTTATCCGTAAAATGTCTTTCTATGATTGAAGCACCTAGTGCAACAGCTCCAAAACAGGCGAGATTATTTGTTGTATGATCTGATAATCCTATTACTACACCAGGAAATTCTTTCATTAATTCCTCCATTGCTCCTAATCTTACCAAATGAGACGGTGTAGGATACAAATTCGTGGTATGTAATAAAGCATACTGAATATTATATTTTTCCAAAATTTTTACCGTTTTTTTAACAGATGAGGTATCATTCATTCCAGTGCTTATTATCATTGGTTTTCCAAATGAAGCTATATGCTCAATTAGAGGTAAATTATTACATTCACCAGAGCCTATTTTATAGGCTGAAACCTTCATTCTTTCTAATCGGTCAGCAGCAGCTCTAGAAAAAGGTGTGCTAAGAAAGATCATGCCTCTAGACTCGACATATTCCTTTAATTTTACTTCTTCTTCCTCATTAAGCGCACATCTTTTCATTATTTCATAAATAGATACATTAGAATTACCGGGTATTACCTTAAGTGCATCTTTACTCATTTCATCTTCAACTACATGAGTTTGGTGCTTGATTATCTCTGCGCCTGCTTTCCATGCTGCATTAACCAACTGGAATGCGGTCTCAAGTGATCCCTCATGATTAATACCTATTTCTACGATAACTAAGGGTGTGAAACCAGGGCCTATTTTTCTATTTTGAATTAAAATTGATTTATTCATAAATAATTTTTAATTTTTAAAAGAGTTTCTGCAAATACAAAATCTTCTAGCGTATCTATGTCAACACTCGCCTCAATATTATTACATATTAATGGATATACATCTCTAGTGATTATTTCTCCTTTTAAAATGCTGTTAGTCTTGATTATATATAATAATCCATTTTCATAATAATTACTATTTAAATCTTGAGACCTTTGTCCGGGAGAATAATTAATGGGTTCAAAATTATTGTTTCTAATTCTGCCTAGCTTTTTTTCTGATTTAGAAAAAGTAGCTAAACTTTCTCTTTCTGAATTTTCAAAAATCCGAATAGAGTTTTGAACAAAATTCTTATCTCTGAATGGATTGGTAGGTTGCAATAATATTATTGCATCGAAAACTATATTTTCGTTTATTAGATGATTAACATGATGTTTTAATACATCAATTGTAGGAGTGAAATCTGTAGATAAATTACCTGGTCTTATTAATGATTGAATATTACTGTTTTTTGCGAGCGCAATAATATCGAGATCATCTGAGTTTATCCAGATATTAGTTTTATCAAATATACTTAAAGCAGTATCAATTGAATATTGAATTAATGGCTTTCCAAGTAAAAGTTTCATGTTTTTACCTGGCAATCTTTTCGAGTTTGCCCTAGCCGGAATAATAACCAAGTATTTCATAAAATGCTTTTAGTAACTTTCAGAATCAAAACTTAACAGGTCATTCTTCTTTAATTCAATTAATTCAGACAATCTATTTCTTGAGAATTTATTGAGTCTTATAATTTTATAAAAAATAAATAAAAACAAATCTAACATAAATTGATTATTAATTTTTCTTAAAAGCCTTAAAGAAAAAAGGTGAAATTTCAACCCAAACCCTTTAGAATTAAAGATTAAATTATTGAAATAAAAATTAGCTTTTAACCAGTTATAGCCTAAATCATATAAATTTACATTAGCCATGAAATTATATTCTTTAGACTTTTCTAAATTAAACCTATATTGCTCGACAGTATTCCCTGTACAAATTATTTCATCTGGGTAATTGGTTAAATTGTTATCATATACAATTACTGGTTTGGAATGCAATAATGACTCGATTGCAGTTAACGACCAACTTATTAAAGTTACATCTATGACCGGAAACAAGTCATAAATTGATATTTTATCATCTGGGTAGTTAATGTAAATATTATCTGTTAAAACGATTGAATTAAATTTCTCTACCATTTTATTATAGTGTTGAGATTTAGATATGCCATTATTTTTAAAAGTTTCCCTAGGGTGTATCCTTACAATTAATCCAAAATCCATATTTACAGAAAAGAATTTAATGGTATAATCTAACCACTCTAATTGATTTAAAAACACATTACTTTTAATTTTTTTTTCTGGAAAAGCTCCAATTGAAAATGCAGCAAAAGCCTCGTCAGAACTGCTAAGGCAAAGTAAATATGTCTTTTTGAAAGAGTTTAAATTAAATGAATTTTTGAAGTTGATTTTCCCGGTTTTCGCGATTGAAAACACACGGTGGCTTTTTGAACTGTAATTGATTTTTAAATGCTTTTCTACCAAATAGTTATGCTTTGAAGAAATGCTTTTTTCATTAATTTTATCCCAATTACTCTTCATAGGACTTACAAGCTTATGTATATCCCAATCCCATATTCTTAATCCACCATGATGAAAAAATAAATTTTCTGAGCCTTCAATAAAATATGTTTTAAGTTTTTGAAATTTATATCCTTCATAAAAAAAGTTATTAATCTCATATTGAGGACTATAAATTAAAAGAATATCTACTTTGAGAACCGACTTTACTCTTTTACCAATAAAAAAGCTAATTAATGCTGCCTTGAGTTTAGATTTAAAAAATCTAAATGACTCGTCATTAAAAGACAAGTCATCCATTTTAAAATTTAAAATTGTTAAATATGCAGCCTTTTTTTTTAAGTCTGCTGAGATAAAATAATCATCTTCAAATTCAAAAGTATTAATTTCTAAGCTATTTATATATTTATTTATTTTAATGATATCGATTTCAAAAAGAAAGTTGCTTAAATCATAATAGTTTAGATTTGGAAATTTTTTATAGCTTTTTGATATTTTATTACATCGAGAACATATTTCTTTTCTCTTACCTATAGAGGATTTATTTGATAATCCAAATGCACCCATTGAATCACACAAATCAAAAACCGAATCACACAAAATTCGATTCACCTGGTGCCCTTTTTTCAATAATTCTTTTATTAAAATATTTTCAGCAAATGAATGTTCAATCAAAATTGAATTTGGAGAGTAAAATAATATCTTCATTTTAACTTTTGAGTTATCCATTTAGTAACATATAGCATACTGTTTTTATATTGTTTAATCACCTTATTTCTTACATCATTTGTTTCATTAATAATTTCATCTTTATTGTAATTTATGAAGTCAAAAAGGGTTTTTAAATTTTCTAATGAACTTTCATCATTAATATTAATTGTTCTTTTTTCTAGTCCAATTTCTTTATAAAAGTTTTTAATCTGAGGGTAATTGACTATTCCAATTGTAGGGATTCCTAAAGCTATAGAACATAAATTTGAATGAAATCTATTTGCCAAAATAATTTTACATTTATTATAAATTGAAAAAGTTTCTATCATACCCGCTTTCCCACTTGCTAATGGAGCTATTTGAACTCTTCTTCTTGTATTTGAATCTGGCATCATATTAATTACATCAAGAGAAATTTTATAATCCTTATAGATATGGGGGAAAAAGATTATATCATAATCGTGTTTTTCTATTGCCCAATTCAAAAATTCAGAATAAATATTTAATGCTCTTTCATATTTATCATTATATCTTAAATTAATCATATCACCCGCTAGGTTTATTCCTAAAGTTTTTTCTTTAACCCAAAAATTAATATTTTTATTTAAATCTTCGTTATTTAAAACTATTCCACTATCTGGAACAATTGTAATACCTGAGTTAAATTTACTTCCGTATAAAAGATTTAAATTATTATATGCCCCATCATTTCTCAATGATACAAGATGTTTTGAGCTACTTGTTAAGAAATCTAGAAATTTTGAAAATTTCAATTTATTTTCTACAGAATAACCTTGGTGAATATCAAACCCTAAAGAAAAGAAAAGTATTGAAGGCCTAATTTTTTTTAAAAATTCAATTGGAATATCTATACTAGTCCCTGTCCTAGAATTTTCAACCCAAAGTTCAAAAAAATTACCGCCTCCAATAATAACCAAATCAAATTGATTAAATAGATCAATTAATTTATTATCGAAAGTTTTATGGCCCCAAAAATATTCTCTAATTTCTTCTTGCTCAATTTTAAAATCTATATCTAATAAATTAGTGTATAAATGTTTGTATAAACCGTTATGGTTTGCATTATCACCAATATTACCTATGAAGCTAGCAAAATGTAGAATTCTTTTTAAAGTCATATTAAAAAAATAAAATTAGAAGTTCAATAGTTGACTTATAGTGATTAAAAAAAATAGTGCTAATCATTTACAATTTCTTAAGCAGCCAATAGATGACTGTATTTTATCTCCAAGCCTATCAATAAGGACCACATTCATTTCTTCACAAACTAATCTCTCAGGAATAGTGTCATTATTTTGATCCCCTCCATTTGCAAATCCAAGATCAAACTCAGATCCAAACTGTGAAGCAATAGACTCAATCGTTTTACAAACTGTTCTATCGGTATCAATGGAGAGATTAGCCTTATCTACAGCCTTTATGTTAGAGACAATTATCATTCGCTCATCCTGCTTTTGAAACTCCTTACTCTCTTTAAGGGCCCTTTGATGATCATTATTAACGATTACATAAAGCTCATCTGCTATGGTCTTTGCATTATTAAAATACTCTAGATATCCTTTATGAATGGGGTTAAAATATCCTGAAACGATGATGGCTTTTTGCTTTTCCACTTTAAAAAAGAGTATTAATGATTTTTACTACTGCTGGTAGGTGAGATTTCTTTTTTGGTGAAAATAGTGCTCTTTTCATCCCTTTCCAATTGAATAGGTGCTTGATGAAACAACCCCTCTACCATCAAAAATTATAGTCTTTGAAATGTCTACGTTTTTAAACGCCTCCCACTCGGTTAAAATGGCTGTCGCGTCAACACTTAGGTCTAATGTACTTATAGAATCAAGTACCGAAATCTGCGACTTTAAATCTTCTGTTTTTGGTGACTCCCAATAAAAATCAATATCGCTGAAAATAGATTCTTTGGATACCATCGGATCGTAAATTTCCAGAATTGCTCCCGCTTTAAATAGCTTTTCAGCAACATAGATTGCAGGGCTTTCTCTAGAATCATTGGTGTTGGCTTTAAACGCCCATCCTAAAATAGTGATCTTTTTCCCGGTTAAATCACCCCCAAAATGATCAATAATTTTTTGGGCAAAACGATCTTTTTGGTAATCATTAATTTTAATCACCTGATGCCAGTAGTCAGCGACCTCTTCTAATCCATAATGGCGACAAAGATAAACCAGGTTTAAAACATCCTTTTGAAAACAGCTCCCTCCAAATCCTACAGAAGCTTTTAAGAACTTGGATCCAATTCTATGGTCCATTCCAATGGCTTTAGACAATTCTTCAATATCGGCCCCTGTTTTTTCACAGAGTGCAGAAAGACTGTTAATGGATGAGATCCGCTGGGCGAGCATCGCATTAGAAGCCAACTTTGATAGCTCTGAAGACCAAACATTAGTGGTCAGTATTTTTTCTTTAGGAATCCAGTTGGCATAGATATCAACTAGGGCCTGAACCGCTTTTTGTCCCGTTTCTGATGCATCTCCTCCAATAAGTACCCGGTCTGATTTAAACAAATCCTCAATGGCAGTCCCTTCGGCTAAAAACTCAGGATTGGAAAG
>Ga0115564_10001718_pt1 | contig 19596 bp, 19 predicted proteins | sample COGITO_mtgs_1105_7_FD_88680 | JGI IMG/M metagenome (GOLD analysis project Ga0115564, IMG submission 88680) | Pelagic marine microbial communities from North Sea - COGITO_mtgs_110523 | ecosystem: Environmental > Aquatic > Marine > Epipelagic | place: Germany:Helgoland, sampling site Kabeltonne...
AGAATCCTCATACCAAAAGGGGATTCTTCACGGTTGTTAGAACCAGATGCCAATGCCAACAACACCTCTGAATACAAACTGTGCTCAATCGCCAATCCTCGAGCACTAAACTCAGTCAATCCGTCATCAAACAAACGCACAAAGGCTCTTTGAGCGAGAATGGCCCCAGAGTCCACTTCAGCACTGACAAAATGAACCGTCACACCAGACACTTCCACCCCATATTGAAAGGCTTCTTCATATCCCTTACACCCTTTGAATGCTGGTAACAACGATGGATGAATGTTTAAAATCCGAGAGACAGGAAAAATGGGATGTGGATAACGATTCACAAAATCCGACGTAAAGATCCGCATATATCCAGCCAAACAAATATAGGACCAAGAATACAATTCCAACACCCTATGAATTCGAGACTCATGCTCCACTCGAGTGGATTCCAAGGTGCTTTGTCGATGAACTGGTATAACATGACATGGGATTCCATAGGATGCCGAGATATTGACAACCTGTGCTCTGGGATTGTTGCAAATTACCGCAACAACATTAATCAATGCTGGATGGTCCAAAGCTGTGTCGAAAATTGCACGTGCATTGCTTCCTCGACCGGAAGCAAATACGATGACACCCATTGGAAGAGATTGTTCTGGCAAGATTAACACCGCGTACGCCCTGCGTTCGCAATATCGGTGCGATACCGCATTCCGGCAAACTGAATCTGTTCCATTCCCTCATATGCTGACCGCCTTGCAGATTCCAATGTATCTCCAAATCCAGTGACTCCCAAGACTCGACCACCATTGGTCACCAACACACCGTCCTGTTCCGCAACCCCACCAAAAACAACCTGCCTTCTTTCTGTATCTGCAATTGTCGTAATTACATCCCCTTTGGACACTATCGTACCATCAATACTGGGGTATCCTTTGGCTACAGCCACCACATTCACAGCGTACCCAGTCGAATCAATTGAGACCGAACAAGCATCAAAGGTTCCGTTTGCAGATGACAAAAACACCTCAAACAAATCCCCCTTCAAGGTTGGCAAAAGCACTTGTGTTTCTGGATCTCCTAAGCGAATATTAAACTCCAATACCGAAACTTGTGTATTTGAACCGGGACGAACACCGTTGTGGTTCACCATGAATCCTGCAAACAACACCCCCTGATAAGGCGTTCCACGATCTACCATCCCATCAATTACTCGATCAAAGATATCTTCCATCTCCCTACGCTGCATGTCCGAAAGAAAACCCTCAGGCGTAAAAGCGCCCATTCCACCTGTATTGGGACCAACATCTCCGTCTCCAATCGGTTTGTGGTCACAGGCAAGTCCGAGCCAACGCCATCTTTTTCCATCACACAATATAAACGCGGATACTTCGATACCATACAGTCTTTCTTCAAATAAAATCCTATCTGTTTGTACACTAATATCAGCATCTTTCATGAAAGCATGTACGATCGTTGACGCCTCTTCTAGGGTGTCACACACAACAACACCTTTGCCACCAGCCAATGTATCTGACTTTACAACAACTCCGTCAGTACTTTTCCAATTCTGCAAGCCTACCATTGCAGCATCTACATCATCAAACCATTCTGATTGAGCTGTTGGGATACCCATTTTAAGCATAAATTGCTTTGAAAATATTTTAGAGCATTCCAACATAGAGGCTTTTTGAGAAGGACCAACAACAGGGATCTGTTTCGCGCGCAATCGGTCTGCCAACCCTTCTACAAGAGGTTTCTCCGGCCCAACAATCACCAAATCTATTGAATGCTGGAGCGCTATTTCTACTACGTCACCAGACAGTGTAGTACACTTTCCCAACATATTCATCTTTGGATTCCCTGGTACAACAACAACCATAGAAACCATTTTGTCTGCGGAGAAACGTTGTGCCATTGCATATTCTCGACCACCAGATCCAACGATGAGAACAGAATGCATCACACCTCCACAGCCACTGTCTTTTCTATCTTATCCAATGAAGAACAACATGACATCTTTCCATCAGATTCACGTCTGTTTATGGACTCTGTCTATCAGACTGTATACGAGAAGTTGTAAATTCTTCTTGCCCAAAGAGTTTTGTTGGGTATTCCGAATTCACACAGCCCATACAAATCTTGGTTCCTAAAACAGCAGTTAAATCTGCTGTGTCCAAATAAATCAACTGATCGACACCGATCCAATCAGCTACCTCAGCAATCGTTTTACGATTCGCCAACAACTCTTGTGGACTTGGAAAATCTATACCGTATAGGCAAGGATGCTGAATTGGTGGACAACTCACAGCAAGGCTGACCCTCTTTGCACCATACTGCCTCAACATAGAGACAAGTTTTTTAGAAGTTGTACCGCGGACAATACTGTCATCAACCAACAAAATGTCTCTTTCTTCAATCTCAGAAGCAATCGGCGACAATTTGTCTATCACGGCCCGTTCGCGTTCAGACTGAGTTCCCAAAATAAAACTCCGCTGAACATCCAGATTCTTAATAAAGACCTCTCGATACGGTATCTGTAGTGTTTCCGCCAAGGCAATCGTAGCCGGACGCGATGTATCTGGTATCGGACAGATAATATCGGGGGTCCAATCGTGTTGTTTCATACGATCATACACTTTGGGTGCCAACTTACGCCCCAATGCCAATCGAGCACCATACACAGACAAACCATCTACAACACTTTCTGGCGCTGAGAAATACACCCATTCAAACATACAAGATCGTCTACTTGCTCGATGTTCAAAACACAACACACTGTGTACAGTTCCTTCTAGATCAATCCAAATCAATTCGCCTGGCTTCACCTCTCTGACATACTCAAACCCGATCATCTGCAAGGCTGTCGATTCCGAAGCAAGACAGTAACGAAAACCATCCACATTCTTCTTGACCCCCAATACCAATGGACGAATCCCTTTTGGGTCTCGAAAACCAATCAGTCCATATTCCGGAAGTAAACCGACCACTGCATAGGCACCATCGGCGCTTTCCATCACAGACATGGTTGCCAATCGTGCTCGTTCCAAAAAGTTTTGAGAATCCAACATGTCTTCACCCAAGCGTTCAGCCCAACGATTCAACACAATCTCGACATCATTGCTGCTCTTCAACGCACCATTTTTGTGCTCCCAGTCTCTTGCCATGGCATGATAATTGACAAGATTTCCGTTGTGAGCCATCGCGATTTGAGCGATACCAGTCCAAACCATTGGCTGTACGTTGTTCTCATTATTTTTACCAACCGTCGCATATCGAGTGTGACCCAAACACAAATGACTGTTCGCTTGTTGAAGCCACTCTTCCGAAAACAAAGTAGCCACCGCCCCTTGTTTTCGGCAATTCTGTAGTTGTTCTGTGGAAGCATCCCAGAAGGATACACCTGCCGCATCTTGTCCTCGATGTTGCAACGTCAACAATCCGTGAAGGGCCTCTTGGACTGCGTTGTAAAACAGATCTTTAGATCCAACAATCCCGATTAGACCGCACATACATCAGCTTCAATAGTGTATACACGCAAAACAACCAACAACACAACCACTCCAACACAACCTTAAAGGTGTTGTGACACCACAGGTTTCCAGATTTTACTTCAAACGCTCCGCCAAAACACATACCAATACAGCTGTGGTACTTTCTTTATTCAACCCTCGAAGGGCTTTGATCAAAGAGTGATGTTTGTACTGAAACCCAATGCATGCAATGCGCTGAGCGTTTAACGGAAATTCTACTTGGTCTCGATACACCAATTGCAATAATTTTTTCAGTTCATCTGTTGTAAACCCTGTCAATCCTTCCACTTTCATATCGACTCCTCACCTTTATCATCCCAATTATTGCGTTGACGACTTCAGCAATCCTTGCCAGACGACGCGTACAATTTCAGTATGGTTTGCATTGTCCATATCTCGATGCAACGACAAAAGCACCATCCCATGCACCAAAGACCACATGGTTTGAACAGCAACAGTAGCTGACACCAACAACTCTCCAGAATGCTCTTCAATACGTTCTGTAAATAATTTGGGAATGTGTTCTTGTTGATCTGGCAACATGGCACGTTGATACAGCAACTGAAAGTCATCTGAAGCGTTCACTCCAAACTCCACATATCCAAGCATCAAGTCTTGAATACTGTCGTGAGAGTGTAGTTTTACAGACCATGCCTCATCAATCTGGGCACACAACATATCAATAATATCATCTTTACCAGTAAAGTATTCATACAGTGATGCAGGTGAAAACCCTGCTCTCGCGGCCACTGCACGAAGAGACAATCTATTAAATCCATTCTCGTGAATCAACTCTTTGGCAGCCTGTAAAATTATTTTTTTTGTGCGAATTCGCTTTTGCAATTGCCGTTCGTTCATTGTACCTTTCTCCATCGTGTATACTGTTGTATACTAATTGACCCAACACCATTGTGAGCCCATCATGATATTCTTCTCTTTTCTTTTGTACCCAACCCTATCGGCACAAGCAACAGAAAATGATGGGGCTGTGTTAATTCGATTGGGTGGAGAAGTCGTCTCTGCAGAACAAACCATCGATACAACCATTGTTACACCTTCGCCAATAACAATGGATGTCGTACAGATGAATATTGAAGATGTTGTTCGAATCTTTGCACTACACAGTGGACAAAATATCGTGATCGCCGATGGTGTATCAGGCTCTGTCAGTGCTCAGGTGAACAATGTTCCATGGACAACCGCCCTTCAAGCAATTGCACAAAGCAATGGATGGACCTTAGTTGCCATCGGCGAAATATTAATGATTACCAACACCATTTAGAGTTGTAATTATATTGGAACAATCTATATTTGTGTTATTAATATTGTCAAAATTCACAATCATTCTCGAAATTTTGATGCAAGTGGACTACACACTCTTATATTGATTGAACACAACTCCAAGAGGTCACCATGACAGAAGAATTACGCTCCAAACTACAATCGATGGTCGATAGCCATGATGTGGTTTTGTTTATGAAAGGAAACCGTCAACAACCTCAATGCGGCTTTTCTTCTCGAGTCGTTGGAGTACTAGAAGAATTAGAAGTCGATTACCAAACGTACAATGTGTTTTCTGATCCAGACATTCGCAGTGGAATGAAAGATTTTAGCCAATGGCCGACGTTCCCACAACTGTATTTTAAGCAAGAGTTTCTTGGTGGATGCGATCTGGTAACAGAAATGATGCAGTCTGGTGAGTTGGCTCCATTGTTGGGTGTCACCGTTGAAGACGTTCCTGCACCAACCGTACACTGCTCTCCTGCCATCCTTGCCTTGTTCAAGGAGTCCTTAGAAACACATGACGGTGGTATTCATCTGGAAGTGAGCAAAACATTTCAATACGATCTGTTTGTCGGTCCTAAAAACAACGCTCAAGTTGAAAGTTCCGTTGACGGTGTGCCGTTTTACTTTTCTAGAGGGTCAGCAAAACGAGCCAACGGCATCTCCTTAGATTTTAAGGATGGTGACAATGGTGGTGTCTTAATCGACAATCCAAACGAGCCGAAGTTTCAAGACATCGCCATTCCTGAGTTTGAAAACTGGTTGAGCGATCACCCTGATGCCAAAGTCTATCAAATTGGTGTTGGAACAGATTCCGTGCTGCCTTTTGCAACTGTACTGGATGCCACTGCACACCAAGAGATCGAAGGACTCAACAAAGATCAACCGATCGCCTTCATGTGTATGATGGGTGTGCGATCTCAACAAGCAGCAAAATCTCTTGCTTTTCAAGGATATACCAACGTGTTCAATGTTCTCGGTGGCCTAAACGCGTGGACCGATTTCCAACAGTCAAAATAGTCTATTCTATTCCGATACATAGTCCTACACGCACGTGCATCCACACTCGATGAGTCATCGTCTCTTTACCTCTTTGTCTCGGTGTTTCGTCGTCTCATAGTCTCATCGTTTCATCGTTCGACAGCATGACGTTTAGGGAAATAAAAAGTTCGAGATTTTGTGGATGACAGTGATCCCAACCGCATTCTCAACAATACCGATAAGCCCCTTTGAGACTGCTCCCAGCAAATGACTCACATCAATATACAATCGATGATTCGCACACGGTACAACAAGACTACGCTCTGTTGAATCACTCTACATTCAGGTCGACAAACATCGTGTACATATTACGATACCGACACGATTTGTAATTCTTAGGTAGGTTCATAGAATGACGCGTATTGCCATACCCAAACCATATTCTACTCCCGAAACTCGAACGATTCATCAAGAAACCTTCGTCGATAATTTTTCTTGGCTCGAGGATATTGATCATCCCAAAACCATTCCGTATATCACGTCAGAAAATCGATACGCTGAACACTATACCGATCATCTAAAAGATCTGAGAGAGTCTTTACTGAAAGAGTTGTTCGATAGAACACCCCATCATGACAGTACCGCCCCATATCAAATTAAAGACTGGATTCGATTTGCAACCATTGAAAAAGATCACTCTTATTGGATCCACAAACGCAAACATCCATCCTCGAAAATAGAAATCTTGTTGGATGAAAATACAAGAGCCCAAAATCATGCCTATTACCATTTAGATGCCTTGCAACTGGCACCGTCCCAAAACAAAATGGCATGGCTTGAAGATACACATGGCAATGAACGGTTTCAACTGTACATACGAGATTTACAAACTCATGAAACGATTCAAATAGACCAACCCAATATCAAATGGTCTCTCGCTTGGTTAGACGATCGACGATTGATCTATGTTGTTGGAGATGATGCCGATCGACCATGTGCCATACGAATGTACGACTGTATCACCACACAAGATGATCTTCTTTGGACCGATGACGATGAGCATTTCTATGTATCAGTACACCGAAGTAGATCTGGAAATATTGTTGTCTGTGAGTCCCACAGCAAAACAACCTCTGAAATACGAATGATTTCCACAAATCAAGATATCTGCACAATCAAAACGGTCACTCCCCGCGAACATGGAGTCAAATACACCGTTGAAGTTGGCAAGGATTCTATTTTTATTCGAAGCAACAAAGAACGGCGAGAATTTGATGTGTATCAACGAGATCTACATCAACCAGCCTCTACCAAAATATTCTATCGACCAGATCACGGTACTACGGTGGAAAACATTGATCTATTTGAACACTTCTTGGTGTGCTGGATTCGAACGAATGGCTTACAACACGTGCTGATCATCAATCGACGCACTCTGCACAGTAAAACACTTCCTTTTCCAGACCCTACTTATGAAATATACTCCGATATAAACCCACACTTTTCAACCTCTGATTTTCGCTTGCGATATACCTCACTTGTACAACCTGATATTGTCTTGCAATATGACACCATAACCGGTACATCTGAGTGCATTCACAGATTCAACACCCCAAATTATACCCCTACAGAATTCAGATGTGAGAGACTCTGGGCAACATCTATCGACGGCACACAAGTTCCCATCTCAATTGTTGAATCAACCCAAACTCCTTCTTTAGCAGACCACCCCTCTCCACTGTTAATGGTTGGCTATGGAGCGTATGGTGTATCGTACAATGCTGGCTTTTATTCTCCTTGGATCTCTTTGATGGAGCGAGGCTTTCGAATTGCCATCGCACATGTTCGTGGAGGTGGAGAACTGGGGAGGACGTGGTACAACCAAGGTAAGGGCCCTTATAAACAAAATGGTTTTAATGACTTCATTTCCTGTGCGGAACATTTGATAAACATCGGATACACAACAACCGAGACCTTGATAATCTCAGGAGGTTCTGCAGGAGGATTGCTGGTCGCTGCATGCCTGAACCAACGCCCGGAATTATTCGGTGGCTGCGTAGCCGAGGTTCCTTTTGTCGATGTTACAAACACAATGCTCAATCCCTTATTGCCTCTTACCGTCATAGAATATGAAGAATGGGGAAACCCAAACAATCCAACAGAGTACAACATAATTTCACAGTATGATCCATATCGTCAGTACACGGGTCAGCATTATCCACCAATGTTGGTTACCGCCGGACTTCATGATCCCCGCGTTGGATATTGGGAACCAACCAAATGGATCGCCAAAATCAGAACGTTGCATCCGGATTCTTCGCACATACTTCTAAAAACCAATATGACTTCCGGACATTCTGGCTCCAGTGGACGATTGAAAATGCTTCAAGAGGATGCGTGGGTCACTGCATTTATTGTGAACTGCATTGGTACCTCAAACAGCAACCCTGTCTAAAATGAGTACCCCATCCTTAAAGACAGACCGTTGAAGATATCTCAACGATAACGACTCTATTCAAATTTGAATAAGTCTCCGATCACGTAGAAAAGACACAACGCTTGAAGAACCATTCGCTTGGTATGTACGATACGAGAAAATGTGATAGACTGCCATACATCTTACGTAGGAGGCTTTATGTGGTTGTTGATGTCAATCGGACTGGTACATGCTGAAAATACAAGTGTAGAACAGAGAGATCGAGACTATACGATGGAAGTCAATCTGAGAGCCAGACAGCTTCTCATACCAGATCGCATCTTAGATACTTGGTTTTACAATTCAGATACGACAGGTGCATATCCAGAGGCCAGACCAAGTATTGAAGCCCAAGTATTCGGTGTTGAGTATGCGTTCACCAAAGAACAGCGATCGTGGGTTATCTGGGGTGAATATATGGCATCTGGACTAGAAGAAGGCTACTGGGATGATGTGGATACCGGTGAAACCGTTGATCATGATGATGGCGATTGGGTTCGTCCAGACAATTTTAAAGGATGGTGGGCTGGATTCAACTACAATTATTTTGTGCCCATCACTCCCGTAGACAAACCTGTCCATCTAGACTTCCTCGCTGGTGGTGGAGCTGGTGTGGGATATGTCACCGGTGATTTGACGTACTGGAGACCAGGAACTGCGATTGAAACAGAATGTGAACCGGCTGCACCAGCCTATGTTCGTCGGAATGTTTGTCCTGCTGATGGTGGTAAGGATTTTCCAAGATTTCTACCCATGTTGGATGTGACTTTGGGCTTACAACTCAACTTTGCAGAACGTGCTCACATACGATTGGAAGGTGGTATACACAATATGTTCTTCTATGGTGTTTCTGGTGGTGGACGTTTCTAAGGACCACATGGATCTCATTTGCTCTTATTTTGTGGACATTGAGATAAATATTGGTTACATTGAATACTGTACATTTTGTGATGATTGTGTGTCATTCTCATCACTCAATAATTTACTATATATGATTGAATAAACCCTTGGAGTTTCCGTGATTTTAGTACGAGTCCGCGACCACGAACCATTTGAAAAAGCCATGCGTCGTTTCCGTCGCAAAGTTGAACGCGAAGGTATTCGCAAAGACATCAAGAAGAACAGTTTCTACTTGAAGCCTGGTGAGAAAAAGCGTCTCAAGCAACGATTGGCTGAAAAGCGTCGTCGTAAGGCAATGCGTCGTTCTAGAACAGCACGCTGAACAACCAAACAACATGAGTGTTTGAGTTGTAGTTATACAACCACATCACAAAAGCAAAGACAAGCAACGATTGTTTGTCTTTGCTTTTTGTGTTTTTTAGTGGCGTCATTTACCCAAACTCACCAGTATCGACAGAGACAGCTCGTCATACATTAAATCTAAGGTTCGTTGCCACACTGAAACTGTAAATTATTCCAACGAGACATATGCTCTTCAGACAATGGAAAATACTCTTCAATATCAACACTACAAAACTGACTGTGATCTACCGCTGCTGTTTCAACAATCAATCGTTCAAATGATAACAGTTTGTCAAAGTCTTTCAATCGCTCGAACAACGTGCGAACCAACACCCAATCAGGTGAAGAATCCAGCGTTAAAGACAAGACTTGAGCGTACAGAACCCATGGATCGGAATCCAGTTGTGGAACTGTAATCAACCATTCAGACAACGCTCTCAAAAGTTCAATATCCCTCGTGGCAGAACGCATTTGACGGTGATGCAGTTGTAACGACCAAGATATGGTAAGCCATTTTGCACACTCCACCAAACTTGTGTTTTCCATATCCAATGCCTGAACTGCTTTTAATGTCATCAAACCATGTTCATTGCGTAGCAATATTTGTACATGATGATCTTGACCTAGACATTGAAGTGCATAGTCTTTTCCCTGTTGTAAATCAGACAACGACCAATTCTTTCTTCCACGTTCAGTAAAAAGTCGAGATCCCATCGCAAAGAATATTTCTTGACCGATTCTTTGAGAATCGACAATTTCTTTAAAACCATCTTCTTGCCCTCTTGACCAAGATTGTTGAGCATTGCGAAGTTGTTGATAATCAACACCTTCTGTTGGATTCTGCTTGCGTTTCGTACAAGAACAGAATATAAAACAAAGCACAAGAAAGCATCGTGTCCAATGCCCGAGTGGTGGAATTGGTAGACACGACAGACTTAAAATCTGTTGACCGTAAGGTCGTGCCGGTTCAATTCCGGCCTCGGGCACACTCTTTTCCGATGCATTCACTGAGGTTTCTCACTGCCAAAACAACCACCCAGCATTGGTGCTGGTGTTTTGCATTTCCATTTGATTTCGAACGGATATCGATTCAACAAAGAGAATGAACATCCGATACCAGTCTTGAATAGAGGCACGAAACCAATTGAGACCTCCTCTATCACTGTAATTCCATCGTGTACTCTACAACAAGAGGTGCGTGGTCTGAAAGTGTTGGTTCTTTATGAATGACTGCCGACGTTGGGGATCCCCAATTTGAAGAAATTAGTTGATAATCGATGCGCCAACCCACATTCTTTTCACGAGCCGTTTTGGAGCGATTGCTCCACCAAGAATACACCTCCATTTCTGGATGAACTACTCTCAGTGCATCCCGCCAGCCAGACGCCAACTGCTGGGTCATCCAAGCGCGTTCATTTGGAAGAAACCCGGATTTGTTCTTATTGGCTTTATCGTGAAAAATATCGAGAGCAGTATGGGCAATATTTACATCACCACAGATAATGACAGACTTTTCTCCCTTCAAAGCGGTTGACATCCATGGAGTCAAATGGGCCAAAAAGTCATCTTTTCGAGCCTGACGAACTTGACCGGATGTTCCAGAGGGAAAGTACATGCTCCACACGATACACTTTTCAAATTCCATACCCACAACACGTCCTTCATTGTCTGCCCAATCAAGACCGATCGTCCTGTGAACTTTCAATGGTGGTTTCTTACTCCAAATGGCTACTGAAGAATATCCTGCTTTTTGAGCATCTACTTGTACCCAACTCCATTGTGATGGGGGCTGAAACTTTCCAATTAGCCTCTCTTGAGCAAAACGCACTTCTTGTAAACACAAAATATCGGGATCAGTATCAGACAACCACTCAAAAAAACCTTTGCGCACACAAGCTTGAAACCCATTGCAGTTCAATGTAGCCACTTTCATTTGTTGCTCCTTAGAATGTCGTTAAATCTCACAATCATATCAAACGATATCAGGAAAGTATTGTCCTTTATCGTCTACCGTTTACAAAGATTGATACCAACCCGTCGTTGTTTCAATGGCTTCTAATTCAATCGTTGTCACATCTACATCTATCGACTGACCTGTACGAAGGGTGTACTGGCGATCCTGAGTATGCACCACACAAGATCCTTGGTCACAGGTTATTCGATATGGAGATACCGATGTTCGTTGAACCACAGGAAGACGCTCTCCCTCTTCCAACACAATACGCCCTCTTTTAAGCATACGACCGGATGTTGACGAACTCGTGGAATCTTCTGCAAGTCCAAACAGATTGTGACTGCCACTTAATAAATCTTGGGGAGATAGAACTTTCACTTGAACATGTGGATACAGTTCGTCTTCTTTTAAAATACCATCATCATCCAATATTTGAAATTTAGATCGCAATGTTTCTTTGCCATCATCGTCCGTACAATCATTTGATAGATGCGCTATGGTTAAATTGTCTTCACCATCTCTTTTGTCGCCATCCAAAATTGTAATCTCTGGCTCCGTTCCAATATCTGGAAGCCAAAGCCCCATCGAATCTCGTAACGCTTCTTTCATAGCCTCCTTAGACTCAATATCAATACCGATCATCGAAACATCCAACTCATGTAAAATATGCTCGATGAATGGGTTGTCTTCGGGTGGACGTTTGGACATCAGACCTCCAATTGAATACACAGAAATGGTGTCTACGCATTCTAACATATCTGGTTGGCTCAAACCACTCAACGACTTGTTTCATCAACCCAACACGACGGGATTTCATCGTCTTAACTGGGTCGTTTGGGTCTTGGTGCTCTCTTCTATTGCCTTATTGTTTGGGACTCTATATCTTGGAGAGGCACATCCATGGGTTCCACAACTAGATTCTATCGATCAGATTTTAATTTGGGTGTTTACCATTGAATATGGATTGAGAGTTCTCTCTTACCATCCTGCCGTCTTAGACGTCATGGAAATGTCTAAATGGCGAAGGGTTCGGTCTCACATTGTGGATCGATTCATCTTTGCGATTCAACCACTCAATTTAATCGATCTAATTACGATTCTAGGGGGAACACCAGCCCTAAGAGCCCTTCGAATCTTTCGCATGCTCAAACTGTTTCGCATTGTTAAAACCTTTGATGTACTGCGATATAGCAATCCTTTTTATGGCATACTCGATGCCTATGAGAAGAATCAACTACTGTATGCTTTTGGTTTTTTTATTTTATTGGGATCTACCACGTTGGGTGGAATTTCCATTTATATGGCAGAACACCATTTGAATGAAAACATCACCACACTCGCCGATGGACTTTGGTGGGCAATGGTCACCATCACCACCGTTGGATATGGTGACATCTCACCTGTGACAGGACTTGGAAGAGTTGTCGGAGGGTCTTTGATGGTGGTTGGAATGTTTACCTTGGCGTTGTTTGCAGGGATTGTAAGCCAAACACTATTGTCATCTGTATTGAGTTTAAGAGAGGAGCAATTTCGTATGAGCAGCACCATGAAACATTTGGTTATTTGTGGATATTCACCCGCCGCAAGACTTTTGTTAAACACATTGGAAGAAGAATTCGATTTCAACACCATCAAACCAATCATCTTTGCGCCCTTTGAACGACCTTCTGATATCCCCGTAGAATACGAATGGATACAAGGAGATCCAACAAAAGAACATGAACTCGACAAAGTACGGTTGGTGTATGCTGAAGCGTGTCTTGTTGTTGCTGATCAACACAACAACCCTCAAACGGCAGATGCTCGAACCATATTAACGGTCTTCACCTTGCGATCCTATTTGAAAAAGCACCCTCTCACAACAACCAGACAACATCCCCTCGCCATCTCTGTCGAAATCTTAGAAGATGAAAATGTAGAACACGCCAAAACGGCTGGTGCAGATGAAATTGTTGCCTCTACAAGAGTCGGGTACTCCATGTTGAGTCATTCTGTCACTCAACGAGGCAGTGCGAAGATCTTAAACTCCATTCTGTCTGCAAAATCTCAGAATCTTTATGTTGCAGATTCCATTGAGGGATACACTCTTCCGAAACCCTTTCTGTTGGTACAGCAAGAACTGAAACAACAATTCGACATACTGGTCATCGGAATCCACAATGATGAGCAGGACCACATCAATCCGTCGAATGATACCATTGTTCAACCAAATGATGGCATTGTGTATTTGGCAGCAGAGCGAATCAATGCTCCGTATATACATCCCCCAACCAATCAAAAAGACGACTCTTCAAATACATCGTCTTGAATATAACGGTAAAAAGGGCTACACAGTACCCATATTACTTTCAACACCACTCAATTTAGGAGGCCACAATGGCACGAGGATTGTACTTTAGCGAATACACTGTCGGAGATTCATTTACCACCATACGACGTACCATCACGGAAACAGACGTTGTAATGTTCGCCGGATTATCTGGGGATTTTAACCCACTACACACCGATGCAGTTTTTGCAGAAAGCACCCCTTTTGGACAACGGATTGCACATGGCATGTTGGTATCAAGTATTTCAACAGGCTTGGCTCAGACACTTGGTATTTTTGAAGAAACCACCATCGGATTGTTACAACAATCATTCAAATATACTGCACCAACATTCTTTGGGGATACCATCCATCTCAAATTGACAGTTGCACAAGTGAAAGCATCTTCCAAAGGTGGAAAAGGCGTCGTGACATTCGACTCTGAAATCATCAAACAAGATGGTACTGTAGTCAATCAAGGACAATGGGTCGTCATGTTTAGAGATAAGAAATAATCATCGCATAAACGATTACTGCTCTCCGAGTACATCCAGTTCAAGGGGTTGTGTCTCATTACCAGACCAATCCCGAACAACTGCCCAAAATACAAATTCTGTCAGTTGACGACAAGGCACCTCTGGGATTTGCTCAGCAGTAAAAGAGTAAATGCATTCTTGGCCATCACAATATAAGGCGTCGGATGCTATCAACTCATCACTACCCAAATTGTACGCAAACCAATCACCTTCTTTCAAATCTGAGATTCCCTGTGGGTCATCCGCCGTCACATTGATGAATGTAAGAACCACGCCAGATTCATCCGTTCCGCAATAAACTTCACCATTTTGTATGCGAGGCTCTGTGGCACCAGGTTCCCATTGATAATCAGAAATGGCATCACCACTTTGCTTGGCTTGACCAGGTGTACACCCAATCAACATGCTTGCAACTATCAATACTTTTTTTCTCATGCCAGACCTCTGTTCTCTACTGTGAATCCATCAATGGTTCTTGTATGCAGGTGATTCCAGACACAGTATAACACACCACAGTATACCCAAACGCTACAGATGTCCCAAATAACAAAAGGCCCTACCGAAGTAAGACCTTTTTTCAACACTTAATTTCGCAATAAATTAGGAATCTTTTTGCAAAGTGTACCCTGTATTAACAAGTTCTGTTTCCAATTTGGTAGCATTCAATTTTGATTTATCAAAAGCGACTTCTACTTTACCAGTTTGATAGTCAACAGCACTCGCAAGAACACCGTCTACACCGTTCAAGTGGTCTACGACTTTTGTAGAACAAGAGCCACACGTCATACCATTCAATACAAATGAAGCATGTGCGCCTTCTGTTGCAGCTACTTTTTCAGCAGCTTCTTGAAATGCAGCAGCATCTGCCATGGGGCAAGCATCTGCAGAATTGAGGGTGGCTAATCCCAATGTGATTGCCATTACGATTGTTCGAAACATTTTTTCTCCAAAGTTTTAAGATGGTTAACAGTTAGATCCTGTACATCAATTGTATCTGATGTTAGAAAAATACCAAGCCAATCGCGTTTTTTTTCTAGAACCATATTTTTTGTGATGCATCATGCTGCCTTGTTCTATTCGCCATCTCCTAATATCTCAAGATCAGACACTGCGAACCAATCTAATCGAAAATCTTGACGGTGAGATCTTTCTAACAGAGCATGCAATTGAACAGATTCACCACACGATAGAATCACACTTGCCACACACTATCATTGTAGATACTGCAAACACCTCGTTGAAACCGGCCTTCTTCTTTCGAATTCGAACACTTTTTGATATTGCTGAAATACCAATGGTGATCATTGTACACGAGTCCAATCCAGACTTTGAAGAGCAAATATCCCTATTATCACGCGTCATTATTTTCCATGCACAAGAAGAATCTTGGAATACATTGCCCACCTTTGTAGAAATTTTAGTGGATGAATACTTACGGGATCCTTTTTACGAACAACACCCAAACCTCCAAACAATTCATCGTCTAAGCCAATTGTGGATCACGCAACAAAGTGCACGCATCTACTACGGACGCTTAAATACAGATGGCACTTGGCAAGATGGTTTTGGTCTCACTCTTCATAGAGGTGGCGTAACAACACCAAATGGCCTGCATGATCTTGATCATGTACTGTGCGATCCAAATCCAGAAATCGTTCTACAATCCAACAATACACTGGGCGATTGGCTCAGTGTTGGAGAGTCTTTATACAGCGCCCTAAAGCATTGGACACGACCTGGATTCCTTAGAATTCGACAATGGTACTCCTTACAAAGTCGTGGAACGACATCTGATGTGGCAAAAGATCTTCCTCTATCCTTGCCCACACGAAAGTTTTTGTTCGGAAAACATGATCCCTTGGACACCATCGCTGCTCGGCTACGTTCTTTGGGGATTCGCAACATGCAGATTGAATCTGAAATTGAAATCTTAGTACGCATGGGTCTATACTCCATCAATACAAATACCGTCATTGAAAAAAGTCTAGAGCAACACAAACAGGTCAACTTACCACAAGTTCCAGCTGAACGATGGCACTCTTTTTTAGAAGACTCTCTCACAGAAGCCTGGAACCAAGCACAGATTCCCAATAAATGGAAACGGTTTGACTGGAACGCTTCCGAAGAGCCGACGCCTCAACTAGAACGGACACTTCAACAATGGACCATCTTTGAATCCCTACAGTCTCCTGACTGCCAAAGAACGCTGTGCCAACTAAAAGATGTTGCTCATGAAACGCACCAACAAATCCAACGATGGCATCAAGCATTTCAGGCCCACCATCCACCAAATGATAGCGAACAAACTGATTTTTGGCTGGCGCTCTCTGCGATGGGACGAAACGATCACAATACAGCACGACAACAACTTTCGGAGCACGAACACCCAGTGTTAAAAGGGGTCTTTCTGTGGCTTCAATGCATGAAAGATCAACAAGATAAATCCGCTATTCTCGTGCACTTTCGAAAATTCAATGACATCCTCCAACAAACCCATCATCGCATTCCAATTTTTGAAGCATACGCATGCGTCATGCACATGATGTTGGAACATTGGCCAATGGCGAAAAGCAAAGTGAACACATTACACAATTCTCATCAAACTCGACTGTTGCGCAATGCCATTCAAAACCACCACATCCCTTCTGCACTTTGGGTGTTTCACGAGTGGTAACAACCCACACCATTTGAATACGACAGAATGCATTACTCTGTCGATGCATTGAGACGTACCCAGAAGATACTTCCATGAGGACTTGCAGAACGGACACCGACTTCTCCACCCATGGCTTCTACCAAATGCCGGACAATAGCCAATCCTAGCCCCGTACCACCTTCGTCACGACTTCTTCCTTTATCAACCCTATAGAATCGTTCAAACAGTCGCTTTTGGTGCTTCAGTGAGATTCCTTGGCCATTGTCTTCAACTTCGATCAATAAATGCGCACCTTCTAAATGGGTTCGGATTATGATCACGGATGTTTCTGGGGCGTACTTGATGGCATTGCTCACCAGGTTCGTCAAAATCTGTTCTAAAGCCTGCACATCCACAACAGCCAAACACCCTTCTGGAATGTGAACATCAAGCCGTTGTTGTTTTTTTTGGATCAACGAATCCAAGGTTCCACAAACACGATCGACAAGTGGACGCAGTTCCAACTGTTGAAGTGTCAACTCGACATCACCAGATTCAATCCTCGATAAATCCAACAACCCATTGACCAACAAACTCAACCGATCGGCATTTCGATGAATGGCATTCACAAACCTGTCATCTGTTGACTCATCCATCAAGGCTTCTACGTTCATCAAAATCGTGGTGATCGGTGTTCTCAGTTCATGAGAAATATTGGCAATAAAATCACGACGTACACGTTCTAAATGTCTAATTTTTGTGATGTCACGAACAACAAAAATAGCGCCTCCATGATCCAACGGTAAACCCACCATTGCAAAGTACTTGCGATGTGGCTTTTCTCCTTGATACCAGGTCACCTCACCTTCTATTCCTGAAAGGGTTTGTCGAATGAGTTTCATGCCTTTTTTGTGTAGCATCAGTTTGTCAACGTGCGGTTCTCCTCGAACTTCCAACAGTTCCACTGCACGTTGATTCATCAATAAAATATCGCCTTCTGAAGACACCATGACAACCCCTTCTAGAATCCTGTCTAGAATCAAAGTCATCGTCTCAAATTCTTCCCACACTTGTAGAACCCGCTGAAGAACATCACTCGGTGTTTGTGTTCCAATACTCAAAGACGTTGGCAATCGTTCAATAATGCGCGAAATGGTTTGATTTTTGATATTTTCGGGGAGCGTTCGAGTGTATTGTTGAATGCCAAGAAATATGACTATGCTCAACAATCCTGCCGAAACCCACGGCCAATATCCCGTTGTTGACTGAACGATTGCTGTCTGTACACACAGGATGACCGCAAATGCGAACCAACCAATATTACGACTGAACATCTTGCTTAAAACGATAGCCAACACCTCGAATGGTTTCAATATAGTCTGCACCCACTTTCATCTTTTGACGCAATCGTTGAACGTGCTTGTCAACCGTTCGTGTATTCATATTGGGATCCATCTCCCATACATCTTCGAGTAACTTCTCACGAGTTTGCACCAACCCTTTCCTCTTCAACAGCACCACAAGCAGTTTAAATTCTAATGCCGTGAGAGAAACTTCCTCTCCAGCAATCCACACGCGATGAGCCGCTCTGTCCACTTTAAAAATGGCATATTCTATGACACTGGAAGCACTCCCTTCCACCCCCATTTGACGACGCAAAAGCGCTTTAATTCGCAAAACCAACTCTCGACTGGAAAAGGGCTTCACCACATAATCATCTGCACCGACCTCGAAACCAATCACCCTATCAATCTCCTCACCTTTGGCTGTAACCATAATGACCGGTAAGTTTTGAATCGAAACATGACTCCGAATGTGACGACAGATTTCTACGCCTGACATGTCCGGCAGCATCAAATCCAACAACACCAAAGCAACATCGACGTTCTCCAGTGCATCAAGCGCAGCTTGTCCATTGGCGGCTCTCAAAACAGTATAGCCTGCCTTGTCGAGATGATATTCGACAATGCTTGCCAAATCATCTTCATCTTCCACCAATAAAATTGTTGGTTTCATATTGTCGTCCTGTTCGACTGTGCGCATCTTCGGTGCTTTAATTAGCGTGTCAAAGATTTGTATTTGATTCGTTTGGGGGTGTTTGCGTCTTCACCATGTCTACGTCGGCGATCAGCCTCATATTCATCGTATGTACCTTCGAACCAGACCACTTTCGAATCTCCTTCAAAGGCCATAATGTGCGTCGCAACACGATTGAGGAACCAACGATCGTGACTGATGGCAATCACACAACCACCAAAGCCTTCCAACGCATCTTCAAGCGTTCTCAATGTCTCTACATCCAAATCATTGGTTGGCTCATCGAGTAAAATAAGGTTTCCACCAGTCTGTAACATCCGCGCCAGATGAACTCTATTTCGCTCTCCACCACTCATGACGCCAACTTTTTGACTTTGCTTGGATCCTCGAAAACCAAAAGCAGCAACATAGGCTCTTGAATTGATTTCTTGAGCACCAACCCGCATCAAATCATGACCGCCTGTGATGTTTTGCCACACAGATTGATCATCTATCAATTCATCTCGACCTTGAGATACATAGGAAAGTTGCACCGTTTGTCCAACGGTCAGTTCACCTTGATCTGGAGTTTCATCACCCGCAATCATACGAAAGAGCGTTGTTTTACCAGCACCATTGG
>Ga0115564_10001732_pt1 | contig 19543 bp, 17 predicted proteins | sample COGITO_mtgs_1105_7_FD_88680 | JGI IMG/M metagenome (GOLD analysis project Ga0115564, IMG submission 88680) | Pelagic marine microbial communities from North Sea - COGITO_mtgs_110523 | ecosystem: Environmental > Aquatic > Marine > Epipelagic | place: Germany:Helgoland, sampling site Kabeltonne...
ATGTATTAGCATTTTTATCAACTAATTTAAATATATATTGTTTTTTAGTATTAGAAGAAATATATCCCCATATTTTACCCCTAATATCTTCTTTATATCTTTTTTTATATGCTTCTGTTTTACTATATATTTGAAGCCATTTTTTTATATCATCACTCTTTTCATCATCTTTATCTAATCTATTAGGTTTACTACCATCAATATCTTTTAAATAATATATAAAAGTTGTTCCATCATATAAATAATAACCTACTGGTTTTATACTACTAGATTTAATACTTTCATTTGTAATATCAAATACATATTCTGAATCTTCTCCTATATCTGAACCCTTATAAATTAGATTTCTTTGGAAATGTTCAAAAACGTATTCTTCATCTTTTTCCAATTTTCCACCCTTATATAATTTTTGAATAAGTTTTTTTAAAAATATTTCTTTTTCACTAATAGTTAATCTATCTAAAATGTAATATTTAAAATATTTATCATCAAAAATATTTATATTTTTACCATCGGTTTCTTGATTGAAATAAATTTTTAATTTATCTATATTAATTATAATTTGTTCTTCCTCATCTTCCTCATCTTCCTCATCTTCCTCATCTTCCTTAGGTGTAGTATTTTTATTAGGTGGGGTCTTTTTATTTTTAGTCCTGATTCTTTTTTTTTTACCTGTATCTATATATTTATCAATTTTTTCTATATTACTATATCTATACACTACAGGTAATTTAGTACCTTTAATATCTAATGGTTTAAATATATATATATTTCCTATATAATTTAAATAACCTATTGTATTATTAATTTTCAATTCAGTATATTTATTTTTTTCGTTGGTCATAATTCTTAATGATAAATATATGACCCGATCTTCACATTTTATTCCAATTTTTCTTAAATTATCAATAATTTCTTCCATCGTATAAGATAAACCAATCGTATATAATTGTTTTATATATTCACATAATTGATATAATACGGGTTTAAATTGCGATACATCTAATGTGTCCATATTTTTTATATCATTTTGTTTATTATTATCACTACAATCATAATCACATTCATTCGAATAAGAACATATTTTTGAATATGGTTTATCATTTTGACTAACTTTAATTTTAACAATATTATTACCTTTATCTCTTATAGGTAAATTACATGTAATATCACCCAAATTTGTATTTTTTTTATTAAATATATTGCAATCAATAGCGTTCTTTTTTAATACCATTTCAACTTCTCCTATATTTTTAGCTTTTTTCTCAGCATATCTATATATTGAAATATCTGTTGTTTCTTTTTTATTATCATGTGTTTGTAAAGCATGTAAAAAAACTAAAACATTTCTATCGTCTTCGGGTAGATCAATATGAGAACAATAACGAATACCCCTCCCAATAACTTGTTCCAAACGGTTTAAATGATGCCAAGGATCCATTATGTGGATCATCCTGATATTTTTAAAATCCAAACCTTCACTGGCTACAGATGTTCCTAATATAATTTTAATATTTTGACCATCTTTATTTTCTTCTAATTTACACAATTTAATTTCTTCATCCATATTACTAGATAATTTATCAACCGATGATAATATAATATAATTACCTCTTTTAAATGATGACTTATTTTTAGAATTTAAACCATCATAAGATATAGGTTTATCTTTATCAGGATAATTTAATAAAGGTTCAGAATTAAATTTAGAATATCCCGCGTGTTCTAATGCCAAAGCCAAAGGAACAATACCGCTTTTAATATATTGAGAATATATAAACACAATCCCCGTAGATTTTTTAACAATATTAATAATATTTTCTATTTTTTTTGAATATTTACCAATATGTTTTTGATCAAATATAGGTCCAAATTTATCTAATATTGGTTTTTGATATCTATAATTAATATGATTTTCTTTAATATTTATAATCATAGACATTTTTAGACCCATTTCCCCTGTGAAATATTTTTGAAATGGATATACTATATTTGATATTTGCATAAATTTAATTTCATCAGCTATTTGTAGATTATCTTTAGTTTTTATTTTTTCAAGTTCATTATAATATATTTTAGTTTGTGTTATCTCACCTTTAAAAGGTGGTTTTCCATCCAGTTTATCCAATTTCGATCCAAATAATTGTAAAAATGATAATTTATTTTCATTTAATTTATCACCTTTATAATTATAATCGGGATATTCAATATTTTCTGGATACAATCTCATAGGAAATGTTTTAGGATTTTCTCCACGACTATAAGATATATATCCTCGTAATACTCTATTCAATAAATCAATAGGATTTATACCATCACTATTAGGTATTTTTAATAAAGATCCGTTTTCATCAAATATATCTTTTTTGTCAATTAATTCGCTTTTTCTATTATCATTTAATAACATTAAATTTATTATATTTACAATCTCAAATGAACTATTAAACATGGGAGTAGCAGATAACAATATCAATTTTATATTTGAAGAATATTTTACAATTTCATTTAATAATTTCATTATATCTTTTGTATCTGTTTCGTCCCTAATATTATGAACTTCATCTATGATTATAAGTCTATTATCAAAATATTCTTTAATCTTTTCCACCTGAAACTTAGTGCGGTTTAATGATAAATTTAAATCTAATCTTTTTAATATTAAATTAGAAAATTTACGATATCCCATTATATCGTAATTTTTTTTTATTATATTCCTACTTTCATTAATTATATTATTTGAATCTACAATCTTATCATTATATATATTTCCCGTACATTGATTATCTTTTTTTGTATTATCATAAATTGTATCTTTCCAATTTTGTATTATATTTGTAGGTGATAATATAATTGGTTTATTATCTATAAATTTATAATTATTATTAAAATTTTCTGCTATAGTTATAGCTGAACAAGTTTTACCAGTTCCCGTCCCATGAAATAATAAAATACTATTATAAATAGTATTATTTGACATAAAATTTTTTAAAAATATCTGAGGTGGTTTTAATCTAAATTTATCTTTTATACAAGTTTCTTTATTTTCAATAATATCAGTATTAAATTCTACCTTATTTTTAAAAATTGAATTCATATTAGAATTATTATAATCAGGTAAATTTTCATATTCTTTAGAATATGTTTCAGATATATCTGTTAATTTTATTTTATCTTCAATTTCTTTACTTATTAATTCATATGCTTCACTCGTATCTATTATTTTTTTCAACTCTATATGTCTCTGTTTGTATGAATCATTTATAAATTTAATTTTTTTTTTAGTAGTATATATCCCTATTTCATTATCCGAATAATCATAAACTTTTTTTTTATTAATTATATAAGTAACATTTTCATAATCAATTGTATTTAAATTATTTTCTTTTATTAATTTTATCGTTCTAAATATTTTTAAATTAGTCTCACCAAATATTTCATTTTCATAATTTAAATATTGATTTTTTTCATCTTCATTTTTACGATGATCCAAATATTCTTTTTTTAATATAGTTGTTAAACCATTTAAATTATTCATATCATTTAGATTCATATAATAATATAATATATTATTAAAATAATATATTATATTTTTATCCATTTTCCATTTTTATATTTATGATCGGGTTTTAAATAATTTTCTTTATATTTTTGAATTAATAAATTATGAATAAATTTATCTGATTTAAATATTTTTGTATTAATATTATTTAATTTAATATTTTTGGTTTCGGGTAAATTACTTCCCGTATGAGTTGCTATATATACACAATTATGATTTCCACAATTAACATTATATTCATCTTCTTTTTTATTTTCAGAATATACAAATAAATCACACCAAATAGTATTATTATAAATAACCCTCGCAAATAATTCATTTTGAGAACAAGGATCAATTTGGGAATCTACAATTTCACCCTTACAATTATATCTACTTCTATTTTTAAATTTTTTATCATGATCTTTTGTAATTATTATATATATTTTATTTGTAGATAATTCTCCATTTTTATCTATATCAGAATTATACATAATATTATCATTATTTATTAATTGAATTATTTTATAAGCATCTTCTTTCCCAATAAATAAATCCATATCTGTATCATATGGTATATAATTTTTATTTCTAACATAACCTAACATTGTTCCGTAAGCTAAACTATAATTAATATTATTTTTATTGGCGAAATTATTAAACCATTTTAATATACTATCATATTTTTCTTCATTTTTATTTTTATATAAATCATAATCAGTAATTATGATATAATTATATATAAACCATATACTTATACATATTAAAAATATAGATAAAATAATAATTATTATTGTTTTATTTTTTAAATTCATATAATAATATAATATATATAATAAAATAATAATTATTATTGTTTTATTTTTTAAATTCATATAATAATATAATATATATAATATATTATGGGATTAGATCCAAATATTTGGGGTCCTCAAGCATGGTTCTTTTTACATTCAATCGCATTAACATATCCCGAATCCCCTACCGATATTCAAAAACAAAATTATAAAACTTTTTTTGAATCTTTACAGAATGTTCTTCCTTGTTTGGGTTGTCAAAATCATTATTCAAAAAATTTAAAAGAATCCCCAATTGATGATAATCTAGATGATAATAAAAAATTAAATAAATGGTTAATGGAAATGCATAATAAAGTGAATAAACTTAATAATAAACCAACAATGGAATATAAAGAATATTTAGATTATTATAAGAATATTTATTCTAATCCAAATAATATAAAAAATCCATATAATTTAGATACTATTAAAAGTATAAATAATAATTCTAATTTCAATAATAATTATATATTAATATTTATAGTTATATTAATAATTATAATTATCGGTAGTATTGTTTATTATAATTATAAAAAAAATATAATTTGAAAATACTTTTTTAATAAAAGCATAAAAAAAGTTATAAAAGTTATAAGAAAAGATATAAAAGTATAAATAAAGTTAAAAGTATAAAAATGGTATCTTTGGAATTTCCACCTTTGAAGTTGAAGAGCAATACATCTATTATGAATCTATATTCTCGCGAAACGAACGCCGTTGCCGTTCGGTATTGCGTTTTACGACCCCAAAAAAAAAATAATAGTTGATTTTGGTAGTTCCAAACCCTGTGGTTGTAATGGTAGAAAGTTAAGCTTTCATGCCGAAGAAGAAGCATTGAATTATTGTAGAGATAAAGATAAAAAGAAAAAATATCATATTTATATTTGGAGGTATTCAAATGCGGGATATATTAAATCTGCCTTCTGTTGTAATAGTTGTTCTAATTTATTACATAAATATAAGTATCAAAATAAAATATATACATTTAAAGACTCATATATAGTTAGCGCAATTACAGACAATCCTGAAACCTCGTTAGGTTATAAAATATTAAGAGGATTTTAATTATAAATAATATTTAATCTCAATAATTATTATTATTATTTTTTATCGATAATTATGTCATTGATTTATATCATTTATTATTATATAAATTATAATTTAGTTTCAGCAATCTGATTTAGGTTCAGGTTCAGGAACTTGTTCTTCCGGGACAGGGTCAGAGTCATGTTCGGAAACAGGTTCAGGTTCAGGTTCGGAAACAGGTTCAGGTTCAGGTTCGGAAACAGGTTCTTCTGGGACAGGGTCAGAGTCATGTTCAGGTTCAGGTTCTAAATCTTTAGATATTTTATTTTTCATCCAAGGATCTTCATCTTCAAGAGAAGAACCAATATTTTCAACTTCATCAGTATTATTTGCATTTTCTAATTCTTTTTCCCTTTCTAATTCTTTTTCCTTTTCTAATTCATTTTCTTTATCCATTGCTTCATTTTCTTCTTCGGCTCTTTTGATTTTATCCCTCTTATCTTCTTCATATAATTTATCTTTATTAACTTCGTTTTCTTTATATTTCTTAATCATGTCATTAAGTTGATCATTCATAAATTCCTCTTCGGCTACATTATCAGCACATGGGTCCCAAGGTAACCAATAACCAACAGGTCCAATGAATACATTGAAAGAAGAATCTCTAACTTGTAGAGATTTAGCTTTTCTCCTGGCTTCTTCCTCAGTTTGAAAAACACCTCTAACCTTTACACCCCTAATATTTGTTTTCATTTTATTGTCTTTATCAAAATCCCTTTGAATACTATCATGATGTTTATACATAAAATCATTATATTGATTATAAAAGTATTTAAAATCCTTTTCCTTTTCTTTAGCAATAGATTGTAAGAATTTGGCGGTTTTAAATGCTTCTTTATTTTGTATCATATTTTCAGGGGATACAAAAGATAAACACACATAGGATTGTCCATTGATTGGGTCGTCGACTTCGAGATAATCTTCTTTCACACTCATTATATATATATATAATTATGTATATATTTAATTTTAAGTAATTTAAACTTAATTAATAATCATCATAATTATTAATTTTTGGTTTTGTATTCTTTTTATCTTTATAAACAATTTTTTCTTTATAAATTATTTCTGTTTTGTCTCGAATCCCCATAACTTCTTTAACCTCATATTGTTTATCTGTTTCTAACTCTCTAAATTTTTTAGAAAATACTTTTAAAAATTCAAAATAATTATCATTATCCAATAATGATAATATATATTCTGCTTTCCCAATATAATATTCTTTAGTTTCACCCTTTATCATATTAATTTCATCTTGTTCATCATATATTAAATTATCTGAAAACATATCATTAATAATATCCATATTTGATTCCATTTTAGTATTATTAGTATTATTTTTTAATATTTAAATTAATTATATATTATATAATATTATGGATTCAGATGATATAGATATCAGGTTTGGTTCTAACCCACACCCAACACCAAGAGATAATGCTGTAAATTGGACAAGAGGTGCTGAACTAAACTCACAAGAAGCATTATATACAGCAGGTAGATTTTATGGTGAATTAGATAAATCTAATTTATCAGTTAGTCAAGCTGAAATATTAAGACAATGTATTATTATAGGTTCTTATCGTGCCAGTTGTGAAATTACAAGTTTGAGGACTGGGGCAAATATGCACGCTTTTCAAAGTTTAGAATATATTGAACCCGATGAAGGTAATAGAGAAGAAAAAATATTATTAAAAGCATTAAAAGATGGATTAATAACTAGAAGTGGTTTAATAAATGATCCTTCAAGACAATTTTTAAATGCCCCCCTATTTACACATATTAATAGATTATTAGAAGACCATGATGAAAAACAAATACTTGAAGAAACATCTTTATTTACAGAATTAACAAATGGTATTATTGAATTATGGCAAGAAGTTATGGAAGGAGAAGATTTTGATAATATTGTATGTTATAAGGGACATAGATATACTATAGAAAGTTTATTTGAAAGATTTGATAATGAAGTCCAAAAAACAGAAGAACAAGGGGTTGGACCATATTATACATTTAGAGAATTTTGGACACAACATCATGATCAAATGGGTATAAGTTCTCAAGATACTATAAATATATGGGATCAATGGTTTCCTATTCAAGGTGGTATTCATAATCCACATGAATTAGGTTTATTACCTTTACAACCTGACGAAACGGTCCAAGAACCGGGAGCAGATCCAATGGATGGAGGTATGAGACATAGACAAAGACAAAGAAGAAGATCTGAAGGTCCTCTAAGTATAAGTGAACGACAAAGATTAAAATCATTATATGATTTATAAATAATGTAATTATTTCTTCTTTTTTATAGATTTTTTCTTTTTTATAGATTTAGATTTCTTTTTTATAGATTTCTTTTTTTTTAAAGATTTAGATTTCTTCTTTTTTAAAGATTTAGATTTCTTCTTTTTTAAAGATTTCTTTTTTTTAGTTTTTTTATTATAATTGTATTTTTTTTTAGTTTTTTTCTTTCGATTGCCACCCCTTTGTCCCCCATATGGTCTCGATCTATTTGATGTAGTGCGTTGTGGTTTTCTTCCCTGTGTTCCCCGTGGTATTAGTCTGACATCGTGTGGTGTATGTTCAGTTTCTCCAATAGGAGGAAACTTATGTTCAGTTTCCGTAGGTTTAAGTTCTAATTTTAAACCCTTTGATCGTTGAAATTGAGTATCCTGACGTTCGGGTTCTGGTTCTGAATCAGTATCCATATAATCCTGATATTCATTTCCTTCCCCCCAATAATTATTTAATTCTATATTCATTTCTATATATCTATCCGTTTTTGACAATTCACCCTCTTTTATCTTCAAATCTATTTGTTGAATTATCATATTGGGTAAACGTATATAAAAGTATTCCATTATGGTAAATAATTGTTCTATTGTTGGTACAGCTCCACCCGATTGACCGCCTGCTGACATATTTGAAGAACCTGTGGGTGGTTGTGGAACAATGAGTGGTTGAGGAACAATGGGTGGTTGTGGAGCAATGAATGGTAGTATACTATTTATATAGTCTTTATTAAATTTAGCTAATTTATAAATAAGTGGAATATCTACACCTGTTGAAATTGAATGATTAAACTTACGTAAACCTGATACACTATTCCCAGCAATACAAGCAGTAAATATGGGTGAAAATAAAAAAACTATTTGACCATTGTTAAATGTTGATCCATTTGTTGAAGAAGTAAATTCACTTGGTGAATCCCAATATGCATTGATTAAATTGACCCGATCATCTAAATTACTCTCGAAATCAACAAGTGATAATGTTTGTACTAATGTACTCCATCCAGGTTGTTTGAAACAAGGAAACACCAAGGAAGGCGATCGCATCCTTCTATATATTTCATCTTTCACTTGTGTATTAACTCGAATATTAAATCGATCTGGTATTACTCTTACCAACTCAAATAAATTTAAACTACATTTGCATTGATTAAATAAAGCCGAAGAAAGTAATAATAATTTTTTTCTGGTTTGTCTCATTATGTTTATTACTCCATTTATATTAGCATCACTCATAGTAGGAAAATAATGATTGAAAATATAATATTCTAATGTTGAAGGAATGTTTGGAGATACTATATGTGTAGTGGAATTTTTAGTCATTAATTTTCGCCACCAATTACCAACACCAATACCAGCACCCGGATCATTAATTTCTAAACCACATACACAACTATATAACAATGATGGTAAAACATGTTCCCATTCATTGGAATCCCCCAAGGGTTTTTCGCTCGGATATCCCACTCTTAAACTTGTTGCATAACATCTTTGAATTTTCACCGGAATCGCGGTGGTTCCTGTTGAGTTTATTGCTGTAATTGCAAATTCTACATCAGCATCTATCGGTATCCCCGCGTCCACAGGGGTATTAGATAATACTTTAGCCTGGTATGGTGGTTGTATAATTTCTAATTCTTTTCGTGCGGTTTGTTGCCAACCAGAAGGCCTTGGCCCGCGATTATCAATTCCTAAAAAATCGATAAATAATCCAGAAATTTGTGTATATCGTGTGATTGATTTACCTTGAATATATTCAACAATATGCTCAACAGTCCCAGCGTTGATTATTCTATTTAATATATGAATATCAAAATTTTCTTCAAGATTTTTACTACTGCTAGGTTCTGCTGTTACTAACGCTGCTGCTGCTGCTGCTGCTGCTGCTGCTGCTGCTGCTGCTGTTGCTGCTAGTGCCCGTGCCTCACGCCGCTTCACCGCCTCCGCAGCAGCAGCTTGCTTGAGTGCCATTCGTTTAGCGTACTGCTGTGCCGTCTCGTGTGCAGCCTGCTGATCTCTTGTCGACGTTCTAATGTCCCCCCATTCTTTCCGATTACTTGTGTTCTTCACTCTTTCTTGTAAATTTGGGTTATTTTGGGTGGACGCTCTTGGTGGTTGCCGGCGTTTCGGTTCTGCTGGTTCTACAGCTGGTTCTGCTACAGGCAGTGGCTGATGTTCCGAACCCTGTGTTGAATCCGCTTGTTCAATTGTTTCTTGTGCTGTTGCTGGTGCCGCTGGTGCTGCTGGTGGTGCTGGTGGTGCTGGTGATGCTGGCGGTGGGGGGAGCAGTGGAGGCGTGGAGTCGGCGAAGCGAGTGGCATCTACCATCGTCTGTTCTTGACGAATTGATATCCCCTCTTTTTCTTGTGCAATTCGTTCCCCGATCTGTTCAATTGTTTCTGGTGCTGTTGCTGGTGCCGCCGATGCAACAAATGCATTTGGAGGTCCATGATGTATGGCATCTACCATATTTATAGGTGCCTGTGTCGAACCCTGTACGGAGTATCCATGTGTATTATCCCTACGAGCTTCCTCCATCGGGTGTAGTCCAGCACGTTTAAAATGATCGTCTATTATATCATATAATTTGTCGTCAAGTTTATCATATAAATTTAAATTTACACTATGACTAGCGTTGTATATATATTCGTCAATTATTTTTTCTATATTTATAGTTCGTGGAATTAACTTATATTTATTTTTAAATTTTTCGGTATATTCTTGTATTATATCCCGCTTATCCTCCTGTTCCTGCCTCGCCGCCACCGCTTCTAAATTACGCGTTTCCGACTGCTTTAACCTTTTCTTCGCCCCTAAAGAACTAGATGCTGATCTTTTTGGTATATATTTGAACCTTTGATTGGCTATTTTTAATGCTTCTTCACGTGCTTGTTTAAAGGTAGTAATTTTTTCTTTATTATATATATAATAAAATTTAAGTGCCCCTATTATCTTTTCTATTTGTACTCCATTATACCCAAGTTCTGCAAGATTAGATTCTAAAGGAAATAAAATTTTATTTGGTATATCATCCATTATTATACTAATATCATCCATTATTATACTAATATAATATATTTTAATTTATATTTTAATAGGTGACCACGCTACACCATTCTTTAAACAACCATCAAAATCAGAATGTAGTGTATATAACATAGGTTCATTCATAATTTTCCATATTGTCATAGTTCTATTTAAACCTATACATTGTTTAATTCGTTTCATAAACATAAATAAACTATTAAATTTAAGATTAGATTTAATATCTTTATCATGAATATCTAAATTTAAATATATTAATTCAAAAATATATCTTAAATCAAAAAATGCCATATAATCTGTTCTCCAAACCATAGTTATTTCTTTGACGGCTTTCAAACCTATTTCCTTGATATCATAAACAGAATACTTATTATTATCTAAATGTGTTTTAAATTTAAGATAATCATAATTTATAAATTTATAAATACCAAGTTTAATTTTTTCTTTGTAATTTAAATATGTAAATTTATTTACTCTAAAAAATGATAATTTATCATGAGTTGATAAATGATTAAATATTATATGTATTAAGTTTTCATTCATAAATATATCATTAAATTCCATTTTATTTATAATATATTTTAATATTTATATTATTATAATGGAAGAATCAACAATAATAATTATACTATTAATATTATTTATCGGTTATTATATTTATAATGAAGATGATGATGATGATGATAATAAACCTATTATCATTAGACAAAAAGAATATGTTCCCTTTTACCAACCTGTATCTCGTCCTTGGAATCGAGGTTGGGTTGGTGGACACAATAGACGAAATTTTTACAATAGACGGGAAAGACCATTTAGAAAAAGAAGAGGTAGAAGAATGTTAGATCCTAGAGGACCACCATAATTTATTTACAAAAAGAAGATTTATATGCCACATAACAAGGACTACAACAACATGCTCCTAAGAAACCAACAAAACTAAAACCATTATTACATTTAAAACTTAAATATAAAGCATATACCCATACGAGTTGCCAGAAAAAGTACATAATTAAATATACAGTCCCAAAACCTGCTGAAATTTCATTTAACTTTTTAAATTGAGTATCTTGATTTAATCTATTGTCAGACATTAATTAATATATATATATATTACAAATATTTTATTTTTAAAACAAATATTTTATTTTTAAAACAAATATTTTATTTTTATTTTTATTTTAATTATATTTATAATATATTATATAATATATTATAATATGAATAATAGATGCGAATTGCCTGAACAAACGGCAAGTTATTCAGTTTGCCTAAATGATGATGTTATTATGGAAGGAGTTGCAGCAATTACTAATACCAATTCTTGTCAATATGATCCAAATAAACCCGTTGAAACGATTCGTAAAGAACCAGTATATTTTGATAATCAAATTGTGAATAATTTTGAAGATTATTATAAATTATTATTAAATCATAAAATTAATATGGATTAATATTCATTATCCATTATTTTTTTTAAAATATTTTTAGATATTTTAATATTCTCTTTTAATTCTAATAATTTAATACAATTATTTACATTATTTTTATAATCTGTTTTATATTTATTTATAATCTCAATTTGATCATCCCCATATTTCTTTTTTGATTTTTTTACTTTATTCGTATAATGATAATTTAATTCTATCCCAATTGAAGTTTGAACATATCCATCTATTATTAAATTACCATAAGTAGTTTGATCATGACATTTTTTACACAAGGGAACTAAATTATGTTTATTATTTTTATGAAAATGTTTAATGTTTCCATTGATATCGGCATCTTTTTGTTCATTAATATGATGTGTTTCTTCAGCCATATTACCACATATTTTACATATATCGACAATTAAATCTTTATTATAAGGTGATAATTTAACTTTATCATTCTCTCCATCTAATGATAATTGAATCTGTCTAGCCATAGATATAAATTCATTTGACAATCCTAATGCTTCACATACTTTTAATCCATACACAGAAGGTCCAGAACCCAATGTTAATTTTCTATCATATATAAGTTTATCATTTTCATATTTAATTTTCAAATGATATATATCTAAATTATCTAAATTTTTAACTACATCTATATCATTTAATTGATGTAAATGACTTGTAAATATAAAACTTGATTTTCTTTGAGATAATTCATATAATCCCGTTGAAACAATAGATAATGCAGATTTTGTTTCTGTCCCTGAACATAATTCATCGCCTAATATTAATGAATTAGAACATGCTCTTTTTAATATACCTCTCAATTCTTCAATCTCAACCGCAAAACTGGACTGAGATCTAAATATATTATCATTATTTAATATTCTTGTAAATATTTGTTTATAAGGTGTATATTCAAAACTATCTGCTGCAACATATAATCCAGATTGAGCTAACACTATATTTAATCCCATTGCTTTCATAAATGTAGATTTACCACAAGCATTCGTTCCAAATAATAATATACCATCTGTTTTATTACCAAGAATGATATCATTAGTCACATATTCAGTATCACAATTTATTTTCTCAACAATAGGGTGACGAATACCCTTTACATTTACATAACTTTTATCAGATTCTATAATAGTTGGTTTACAATAATTATTATCTATTGATAATTTTGCTCCCATAGAACAAAAATCAATATCTGATATCAAATGATGTATTTGTTTTAATGGTTTATGATATGTTTCATATAATTTAATAATTGTTTCTTCATAATATGTAGTATTTAATTTAGATAATTCTTTATATAAACTATTCAAGTGTTTCGATATTTGTTTAATTTCAACACATTCTATAATAGTATTAGATTTATCATTTTTACGATATGTAAAACTTTTTTTATCAATTTTATATTTAATATCATTATGATCATCTTTAATATGGATAGGTTTATTTCCCATATTTTTTAAGTTTTTAATAAATGTTTCTGATCGTTTATTTGTACAAAATAAACACCATTGATCTGTTTTATCTTTACAATATTTAATACAACTATCATTTTTAGAATCTATTATTTTGGATAAATGTTTACAAAATAATTCTAAATGTTCTATATTAGTTTTGATTTTTAAATCAATAGAATCTATATCTGAAAAAATACCAATATTAAAAACTGATCTCAAAGATTGTTGAATGGGTATATTTGATATTATTGAAAAATTAAATGTTTTAATTAATGTATCTATAAATTTATAATATTCATGAATATCTTGTTCATAATTTTCATAATATTTATAAATTATATGTTCTTTAATTAAATATAATATTTTAGAAACATATTCGTATGAAAGATTAGCAGAAAATATATCATATGGTTGTAATAAATTTAAACCCATTAATCGTAACATCTTTTCCAAATCTGATACATGTTTTAAATTATTCTTAATATCAATGTAAAAGTTATCATTAATACATATGTCTATTTTTTCGTATCTTAATTTAATAGAATCTTTGTCAATTAATGGATACAATAATCTATCTTTTAATAATCTTTTACCCATAGATGTTTCACATTTATTACAAATTTCATATAAAGATTCATGTTTTCCCTTATAATAAGAATAATTATTTATTATATTTAATTGACGAATACTATTAGAATTTAAGGCTAAATGATTAAATTGTTTATATTCTTCAGGTTGTTCAATATTATTTAAAATATCTATTTTATGTTCTCTCACATAAACTAACATATATATATATGATAAAGCAACTTCAGGTTTATGAGTCATATCTAAATAATCTAAGGGTTGTATTTGATAATCTATATTAAATATTCTACTCAAATATTCATTTTGATAAGAAGGTTTTTTATAAATTAAATCTTTAAAATGATTGATTTGGATTGAATCGTGATCTATATCCCAATCATTTATAACCATATCTTTAGTTAATTCATAATTTTCAGTTTGTATGATAATTTCAGATGGTTCATAAAAATTTAATAATCTTGATATCTCATCAAACCAAAAATTAGGGTCTTCATTATACTCAATATTATGATAGTAATTTTTCCCCGTCGATAAATCTATTGTAGATATACCTAATAAAAAAGCATTTTGATGTTTATAAATATATTTTTCAATATATATTGACATTAAATAATTATTTTTACACATATTATTTTGAATACAAGTACCCGGTGATAATATCTCTACAACATCCCTTTCGGGGTTAGGTGGTTCGGTAACTTGATCCACTATAACAATCGTATAATTATGTTTTAATAATATTGGAACAAATTTATCTTTGGATATAAGAGGGAATCCAGCTTGTAAATAATGTATTTCATCATCAGAAGGAATACTCGTTTTACTTATTTTATTTTTCTTTTTAGCTATAGCAATATTTAAGATATTATCACAAATATGATAAATATTTAATTCTCCATATTTAGTATCATTTTCTAAAACAGCACATAATTCATAAAAACTTCCCAATTGCATTAATATAATAGTATTTTCTCCATATTTTTCAGAATATTTCTGTTTATATTTATGATATTCTAAAATTATATGTTGTTTATCCATATTTATTAATATATATGATTAAATCTTTAATTATTTTATTTTATATTATATATAATAATGGTTCACACCAAAAACTTACATAATGTAAAAATGAAAATACAAAGTGGTGGTGGTGATGATCCGGGTTATATAGAAAAAACAACGGATGCAATAAGTAATGTTCATGGAAGTATTAAATCAAATCCTCATATATCTTTATTTTTATTACCAATTATAGTTTATGGATGTATATATATATATGATTATTTCTTAACTGGTGAAATGGATACGAGAGATTATTCATTAATAAGTTATGTATCATTTATAATATTTGGAATTGGTTATTGGAGATATTGTATATCTAAACAAGATGGAGGGAATAATATGATATTTTATATTGCTTTATATTTAATTATAACTTCTGTTATAGCTTTATCATTTTGCTTTTATAAAATTATAATGGGAGATGATGAAAATAGTCCTAGTCCCAGTACCATTGCCACCCCCATTCATAGTCCCAGTCCCAGTCCCAAACCTAAAAAAAAAAATAAAAAACCTAAATCTAGTCCGAGTCCAAGTCCAAGCCCAAGCCCTAGTAGTAATTAAATATGTTTAATTATTTTATTCTTTACCTTTTATTAAATAAATGGTTATAATTGATACTATACAATATGATTATATTATTGTTGGGTGTGGATTAAGTGGTTGTGTTATCGCTGAAAGGATTGCCTATGTTTTAAATAAACGAGTTCTTATATTAGAAAAAAGAGACCATATTGGAGGTAATTGTTATGATTATATAGATGAACAGACTAATATTAGGGTAAATAAATATGGAGCTCATTTATTCCACACCAATGATAAAATAGTATGGGATTATATAAATAAGTTTTCTGAATGGGTTCGATGGGAACATAAAGTTTTATCATATGTTGATGATAAATATGTATCAATTCCAGTTAATATTACAACTATTAATGAATTATGTTCTGAGAATTTAGAAAATGAAAGAGATGTAAAAGATTGGTTAAAAGAAAATCAAGTTACATATGATACAATTGAAAATAGTGAACAAATGGCAAAATCGAGAATAGGTAATATATTATATGAAAAATTAATTAAAAATTATACATATAAACAATGGAACTTATATCCCGAACAATTAAAACCTTCTGTTTTAGAAAGAATACCAATTAGGAGCAATTTTGATACAAGATATTTTAATGATAAATATCAAGCTTTACCTAAAAATGGATATACTCATTTATTCGAAACAATATTGAATAATGATAAAATTGATTATTTTACAAATGTAGATTTTTTTGAGTTTAAAAAATATAATGATATAAATATTCCTGTAATATATACGGGACCCATTGATACTTATTTTCAAAATAAAGGATATGAAAAATTAGAATATAGAAGTATTGATTTCCATATAGAAGTTAAAAATATGAACTTCTATCAACCTAATTCTGTTGTTAATTTTCCTAGTATTGATAGTAAATATACTAGACAAGTCGAATACAAACATTTTTTAAATCAAAAATCTGATAAAACTATTATAGTATCTGAAACTACTAATGATCATGGAGAACCTTATTACCCTGTTCCCAATGAGAAAAATTTAAAATTATATGAAACATATAAAGAATTGAGCGATAAAGAAAAAGATGTTTATTTTGTAGGTAGATTAGCAAACTATAAATATTTTAATATGGATCAAGCTATATCTAATGCTCTACAATTTTTTAATGATATCATTAATATTTAATTTATTGTATATAAATATATATAATGTCAACACCGTTATTAAGATCACCCGAGTATTCTTCGGATTCTCTTAAAATTATGAATGAATTAGAAATACCATCTGTTCCAAAAGGTTATGTAAGGGCAAAAAAGAAAAGTTCTAAAAAAAGTTCTAAAAAAAGTTCTAAAAAAAGTTCTAAAAAAAGTTCTAAACGTAGTAATTCTAAAAAAAAAAGGTTAAACATATCTCTTAATGAACCTGATTTAAGAGATATGTTTGACACACCTGAAGATTTTTATGAGAATAAATCTAGTTCCCCGTTTGTTTTACATAGAGATAGTCCAAACTTTCAAGGTATATTTGACACACCTGAAGAATTTCATGAGAATAAATCTAGTTCCCCATTTGTTTTAAATAGAGCTAGTTCAAGCGATCAAGGTTCCAATTTCATGGATATACAACCATCTATACAACCATCTATACAAGAATATCCAGATGGTTTAACATTGGAAATATGTTCTAATTATAGTCTAAATGAACCCATTGATTTAAATTTAGTGAGACCTGATACTAATATTTATATTCCAAATGTTAGTTGGGGTAAGGCATCTAATGATGTAATAGATTCAGGTATACCTGGTTTATTATCTTATAATGGTGTATCTTTATCCAATATAAGTTATATTAGTAGTGGTTCATATGGATCAGTTTTTAAATATACTTCTGAAGAACCACTATCCGATGATTGGAGAGAACATACAAAATCTACGGGAATGAAATTTTATAGAAATCATAGATTAGGCATATCACGAAATGAACGCCCTCATAAATATGAAATAGCTTTAAAAACATTTAATAATTATAAGGATCCAGAAATAAATTTTGTAAATAAAATTAATAGTCGGGGTGAAAGAGGATCTTGTAATATAATTAATTCTAATATTATTAAACTTAGAGGTAGATTAAAAAATGGAGCAATACTTCCAGCTAAAAATGTGGCTATAATGGATTTGATGGATGGAACATTACGTGATTTGAGAAGTTTGGATATCAATGATAAAATTCAAGTTATTAAAAGATTAGCCGAACATCTATTATGTTTAAAAAATATGGAAATTTCTGATCATAATCTCTCTTATACAGATTTAAAAGAAGGAAATATTTTATATAAATGTTTTCCGAATAATAAAATGAAAATTGTCATTGGTGATATTGGTAGTATATGTGATGATCCTCGTAAAAGAGGAGCTGGGACATATCCATCACCCGAATCATTGATGAAATTTGAACCAAATTGTGATGAAGGGACAATGGTATGGGGTTTGGGTGTAACATTTTTAGAAATGTTGGGTTATGATACAATGGGTGTATTTTATCATAAATCTGCTATTTCTATGGGAATATTTAAATTTATAAAAAGGATTAATTTTGAAATCATTGCTATAATAATTAAATATAAACTTAATGAAATTAAAATTGGTGAAATAAATATGGGTATTATATTAGAAAAAATTTTAAATTATGATATGACCGAAAGGTATACACTTAAAAATATTATTAGAGCTTTATCAGGACTCCCAGCTATAGATTTAGAAGAAGCAACATTTATTGATGATGATGAAGATGATGAAGCCTTTTAATTTGAAAAAAATAAATATTTAAAAAAATAAATAGACTAATATTTAAAATGGATTTAATCATTGGTTATGTTTTAGTTAAAAACATTGATAATTATTTAATCTTGAAAAAAAGAAATAGAGATAAACATATCGAAAAACAACCAATACGAGGTAAACCAATTAATATGTGTCCTAAATGTGGTCAATATAGAGTTTGGTGTGTATGTAAAAATATATTAGATCATATTATTTAGAACAAGCATTTCCATGTTTACAATACCATTTATTAATACCTGTAAATTCACAACCCAAATGTAAACAAAAACCAGTGAAAAATAAAGCAATTTCCATTACATAATATTTATTCCAATCCCCACTTGATTTATTATTTTTACTAAATAATCCAATTATAGAACTAACTATAAAACCAATAATCGCTGTTCCTATACCCACACAAATTGCTTCAATTAATAATTTCATATACTATATATTAGAAAAAAAAATAAGTTAAACTTATTCTTTTTTTTTCGGTTTCAAGGTAACATAACTAATCAGTGTATTTTTCTGCCCATTCTTTGTATAATCCATATAGTGGTGGTGGTGCCCAAGTCAAACGTGGGTTGCGCACACAATCTTTGGTTTTGTCTTTAATATAATCTTGTGCATCCACGTATCGCCAAGGCATTTCACGGCGTAATGGTGGTCCCCTTACCCAAGAGCCCCATTGGGGGAATGCAACATGCATACCAGGCATCAAACCAATACCAAAACCAATGAAAAATGTAGGTGCACAATTGGCAACGTATTTATAATTCGTTTTAGGATGTGCTTGTTTGGGTGTAATGGATTTTCCACG
>Ga0115564_10001733_pt1 | contig 19538 bp, 28 predicted proteins | sample COGITO_mtgs_1105_7_FD_88680 | JGI IMG/M metagenome (GOLD analysis project Ga0115564, IMG submission 88680) | Pelagic marine microbial communities from North Sea - COGITO_mtgs_110523 | ecosystem: Environmental > Aquatic > Marine > Epipelagic | place: Germany:Helgoland, sampling site Kabeltonne...
CAGCCCGGTAGCGATCGACCCCTCGACGGATTGACTCGTCGTCCTGGCCGGGTGAGCCATACCAACAGTCACCAAGTCGCGCTGCCCGGTCGATGGCAACGTCGGCGGTGCCCCCAACCCACCACTCGATTGGGCCATCAGAGCGGAGGCCTACGGTTGCTTCGGCCAAGCCGAAGTAGTTGTCGGTTACTGCCTCGCCAGCGAGCAGCGCTTTAACGACGGGAATTACTGCATCGATATCGCGGCCGCGACGGGACATATCCGCGCCAAGGTTGGTGAACTGAGCGCCGCCCCAGCCGATACCTGTCTGCACGATGAACGGCACTCCGGGCGACGCCGCATGATGCATGGCCGCCAACGTGCCGATGTGTTCTGCCATGAGTAGCGGTTTCCACAATGGGGTCAGGAACAAACACCCGGCAGGGCGCCCGACCCACTCAGCGAGCAGCCGGCCGAGCATCGGTGTGTTCTGTGCGTACGGCACTTTCATATCGTGGTGATCACCAATCGTCAGCGACGCCAGGCCAGCGGCATGAGCCACCTGGGCCCGTTCGATCATCAGCGATACAGCATCGGTGCGATGTGTTGATGACAACGAAACGCCAATACTCGGAAGTGCAGTGTTCATGGGCAAACGTTAGGCGCTGCCGCCGGATCTATTAGCGTCGACAGCATGAGCGAAGCAGAAGCAATTGATCCCCTCCATTTCCGCAACGTCATGGGCCAGGTCCCTACCTGTGTGACTGTCGTGACCGCACTTGTCGAAGGTGCGCCTGTCGCCATGGTGATCGGCAGTTTCGTGTCGGTATCGCTCGAACCACCACTCGCAGGATTCTTCTGCACGGCGACCTCGGCCACCTGGGAACAGCTCCGAAGCGCGGATGTGCTCGGTGTGAACGTCCTGGGCGCCGATCAAATCGATGTCAGCAATGCTTGCATGCGCCCTCCTGTAGACCGCTTCGAGGGTCTCGACTGGTCGGTCGTCGGTGGCGCCCCCAAGTTCGCTGGCACGACCGCCTGGCTCACGCTCACCCCGAATGAGGTCATCGACGCTGGCGATCACGAGTTTGCGCTCTGCAACGTCACCCATATGGAAGTACCAGATGAACCCAGCGAACCGGTCATCTTCTACGGTGGCGGTTACCGCACGCTCGCCCCAAAGGAATAACAGTGCCGACCGATCTGGATATTGCCGATCAAATCGTTGACACGGTCGCAGCCTGGGTAGACGCCGAGGTCGTACCCAACGCTTCGCAGTTTGAACTGGCCGACGAATTCCCCGAGGCCATGGTCGAGCAGATGAAAGCCTTTGGACTGTTTGGCTGCGTGATACCCGAGCAGTACGGCGGGCTTGGTTTGGATCACATCACCTATGCCCGTCTGATCGAGGAGATCTCCCGGGGTTTCATGTCGCTCGGTGGGGTGCTCAACAGTCACTTGATCGTGTGCACCATGATTCTGCGGTTCGGAACCGAAGATCAGCGCGAACGGTGGCTTCCTGATCTGTGCAGTGGTGCCGCTCGTGCCGCGTTCTCGTTGTCTGAACACGACGCTGGTTCCGACGCTCGTTCGATGACCTGTCGGGCGGTTCCCGACGGCAACGACTATGTGATCAACGGGACCAAAATGTGGGTCACCAACGGAACCCGGTCTCGGATTGTGGCGCTTATGGCCAAGACACCCGACGACAAGGTCACGTGTTTCATCATCGAGAAAGAACCAGGCGAGCAGTTCGAGAACATCTCGTTTCAGAAAGTTGAGAAGCTGGGTTACCGGGGTCTTGAGACCATGGAGATGACCTATGTCGATCAGCGAGTTCCAGCTGGCAACATGCTCGGCGACGAAGCCGGTCTTGGTCGAGGACTGAACGCAGCGCTTTCTGCATTGGAGCTCGGCCGGATCAATATTGCAGCCCGTGCGGTTGGGGTTGGCAGAGCAGCGTTCGAAGCGTCCATGGCCTATGCCCAGCAGCGCGAGACCTTCGGCAAGAAGATTTTTGACCACCAGGTGATCGCATTCAAGCTGGCGGACATGGCTACCAAACTTGAAGCCGCTCGTTTGATGTGCCACAACGCAGCTCACAAGTTTGACCAAGGCATTCGGGCTGATCTCGAAGCGGGCATGGCCAAACTGTTCTGTTCAGAGATGGCGGCTGAGCTTGCGTTCGAGGCCATGAGGATCCATGGCGGCAACGGCTACACCAGCGAGTATCCGGTCGAGCGTTACTACCGAGATGCGCCACTCATGATCATTGGCGAAGGCACGAACGAGATTCAGAAGCTGGTGATCGCCCGCCAGCTTCTCGACAAATATCGAGTTACGTGAGTCCCGGTTAGCGGGACAACGTGTCGGAATCGCAGAAATGTGATCGTCGAGGAACCAAAACCACCGGTTCATGCGTTCTACCTATGTGCGACGTCTTAGAACAAACCTTTTGCAGCTGGTAGCGGCGCCAAAATCGTTGGCCGCACTTGGTGTGTCCCTCGTGCTCATCATGTCGGCTTGTGCTTCGGGCCCGGCCGAAACTGGCTCAGGCGCACCAACTGACCCAATAGCGAGCCCAACCCCGGTCGTCATCGCAACAACAGGACCGACATCGTTGGTTACCCCTACTACTGATCCGTCATCGACGGCGACTGCGGTTCCCCCGAGCACTGCTATTCCTGAGAACACGGCAACACCTGGCCCAGCAGCCTCATCAACACCCTTGGCAACCGCTGCGCTCACAGCAACGACTCGGCCGATTCCGACAGCACAAGCCACAGCGCAACCAACTGCAACGCAACCCACCGCAACGCCTCGACCTGCAACGGCGACCGCTGTGCCGCCAACCCCAACACCGACATCAACATGGGTCAACCCTGACTGTTTCGTCGGCCCTGGTGCCGCCGATGAACCCGTGTGGTGGTGTGGCGGCAAGATCTGTGTCGTTGGTTCGCCGCACTACGGGTGCCCGTCGACCGTGCCTGCCCAGCCGTATGTCCTCATCGACTGCACCATTTCTGACAGTGACATCGAGGTGAACGAGATCATCACGCTGACAGCGGTGCAGACTCCTGCGGACGCACCGGTGCGTTACGCGTTCAGCCACGGCGACGGCACGATTGACAACACGTCGGTTTCACGGGCGTTCTATGAGGCTCCCGGGTCCTACACAGTCACGCTGCTGTGGCAGTACAACGGCGGCAAGGGAAGCAAATCCTGCGGGACCGTGCATGTCCGACCGGTCAATGCGCCGACACCCACCGTCACGCCCACACCGGACGCGGTGCAGATCGGTTGCAGCATCTCGCCTCGGCGGCCTGTCGAAGTGAACGCGACGCTGACCTTCACCGCCTTTCAGAGCCCAGCCAACGTGCCCGTCACCTACGTGTTTGATCACGGCGATGGCACCCTCGACGAGACGTCGCAGTCGTTGGCCTACTACGCAGCTCCCGGCTTCTATCAGGTACGACTCAACTGGGCGCACGACGGCCAGAGTGGCACGACGTTCTGTGGAACGGTGACGGTTGAACCGAACTTTTCCGCCAGCGACTATCTGGGGCGCACACCAGAATCGGCAGATGCGTTGGCCATCAGCCGTGGGCTAACGACTCGTATCGTGAGAATCGATGATCAAGTCTTCCCCGGCACCGAGGACTACCGCCTCGACCGAGTCAATATCGAAGTTGATGCCAACATTGTTACCGAGGCGTACTTGGGTTGAGCCCGATGATGCGACCGGCTAGCTAATCGGTAAGTATCTGTGTATGCGTCGCGCCGTACTACTCGCCGGAGGGTGGGCTCATCCGGGCCATGATCAAGTTGCGGCAGTGTCTGCCTTACTGGCGGAGCGGTCCTTCGAAACCCGAGTCGTGCGTGATCCAGCCGATGTGCCAGCAACGCTCGATGACGGCTGTGATCTGTTGGTCGTTGCTGCGTGCTGGTTCTCGATGACCGATGAGCGCTACACAGATGAGCAACGCCGAGACCATGCGGTCGTGTTTAGCCCGGCACTAGATCAGGCGCTCGCCAAACTCCGCAACCAGGGCTGCCCGGTTCTTGCGCTACACACCGCGGTGATCTGCTTTGACGGACACGCTACTTGGGCGGACTGGCTGGGCGGCACGTGGAACTGGACGACCAGTTGGCATCCCCAGCCGGGGCCCATACTGGTGCAGCCTGCCGACGAAACGCCTATCGAATTCCCGGCCTTCACCGTTCTTGACGAGCTGTACCAAGGCCTCGACCTTGCTGCAGGTGCGGACATCGTCGCCCACGCTGAAGGTCATCCGCTGGTATGGCTCCAGGCCACCGAATCGGGCAGGGCAGTAGTCAACCTGCTTGGCCACGATCACCAATCACTTGCGGAACCCAACCACCGTCAGCTCAATGGCCAGCTGCTCGATTGGTTGCTGCGAAACTAGTCAGCGGCTCTTTGGTCTTGATCAGGGGTTGTCGGTCAGAGGTTGTATTGCACCGCAGCGCGAGCGGTGATGTTTGGCTTGATCCACTCTGCGATGAGTTGGACATGGCCTTCGTCGGCGGCGTAGGCACGGTAGTCATCAACCGATGCGAAGTCGCCAACCGCTACATAGTCCCAGTTGCCGTCGCTCACGCCAGCATCAGGCCCATGGTGATACGCGGAGACACACGGCAGTGTGGCAAGCGCATCGAGCCCTGCACTGACAGTGGCCTGGGTTTCATCCGACACATCGTCGGCCCACCGGAACATCACACAATGACGAAACACAGAACTACTCCTTGAAGACCGCTACAGAATGTCGACCTACTCTACGTTCGTCAGGAGCTTCCAGAATGATCCCGGTGCAATGATCCCTGTGGAACCTGACGATCCGCAACGAGTCGATGCGGTCGATCTGTTCAAGCCATATCTTGCTTTCACGAACGCACCCAGCGCTTCCAGAGATGTACGTGCGCTCGATGTCCGCGCTCTGTGTTCGACCGACATCAACTTTTCGAGGGCTTGATCAAACGACGGCGTGCTGAGAGGCCAGGGTGCTGAACACCGTTTGGGGACGATTAGGTCACGGCCGAAAGTGCGTCGACGACGTAGGGACCTGTCCCGACGTGAAACTTTTCTGACAAGACCGGGACCAAACTCGGGTTGTCCAGCGTGTGTTGAGCATGAGAACGCGCACCCATATTGTCGTGCTGGTCATCACTGCACTGGTGGCCAGCGTTGTGGGGTCGCTCGTTGCTGTGGCGAGCACGGCCGGCACGGCACATGCCTGCTCGATCGCAGGTCCGTCGGCGGAGGCGCACCCATCGGTTGACCTGGAACCAGGGCAACACATCGACATTTTCGGATGGGGTTTCAACGACATCCAACTGGTTGAGCCGCAGCGACAACTCGTGCCGCCAATTGAGGGTGAGGTCTCGATCCCATCTCAGTTGTGTGACTTCGTTGTCTCGCCGTCGTCGGACCTCGACGTGCACTGGCGAGGCCCGAACGCAGCCTTGCTCGGCACCGTGTCGGGCCCTGACTTCAAAACGTCGGTCGTGGTACCGAGTGCCGCCACGCCTGGCCCCGCATCGATCACCGTCGGGCCGGTTGAGCTCGTGGTGTTTGTCGGCAAACCAACCGAGCCTCCGTATCCGTGCCCGCTCACGCTGCAACCCGACGAAACCGCACACCATGTCTGTGAGCCATGGCCGTGTCCCCGTCAACTGGCACCGGATGCCGATCACGCGCCGGGGTTCCTGCCCTCGTGCCCCGAGCCATGCGTCGATGCTGCGCACACCATCGACGACGGCACGGCGCACGAGTACCGATGGGACTGTCCTGATCCCTGCAGTCCCTTCCAAACGAACTCCGGCGCGGCACAACCTGACGTGTCGATCTGGTGTCCGCCGCCGGAACCGTGTCCCACGTATCTCGTCGGTGGGGCGGTTGATGGGGCGTCGTGGGTGAGTTGTCCGGATCCATGTGGTCACACCCAAACCAGCGCTCGAGCGGCACAACCTGACGTGTCGATCTGGTGTCCGCCGCCGGAACCGTGTCCGGACCCACCAGCTATTGACGGAGGCAACCATGCAACAGATGAGGTATCGCTGCCTTGGTGCGGACCGGGGCCTTGCCGTTTGGTTGGTGGTGATGCACTGGTGTGTTCCGAGGTTCAGACATCAGCATCTGGAATATCGGTGTCATCGGCCGACACCGCTCCAGCGGTAGGAGTGAGCCCGGTCGAGGGTGTATCAGGACCTGCATCACAGCCACCGGAACCAGCGGCTGGGGCGCCTCCGGTCTCTCAAGATTTCATTCGGGCTTCGGCATCTCACGCAGCTGCTGATCTGGTCGCAGCGATGTCTCAACGGCTGACCGGCATCGTTGGTGCGGTGCTTGCCAGCATTTTCGGTTGATATGCCGTTCGTGTCGGCTGCGTTCGTGTTGGCTGCTGGTTTGAAGCGATAGCAGCCGACACTTCGAGCGCTATCCGATGCGACGATCCTTTCTGAACAGCAGCACAGCCTGGCCTGATGACCATCGCAACGATGTGCTGGTGGTGACCCGAACTATCCACGGTTCTCGCCAATGCGATTCGGTGGGTGTGCTCAGAAGATGTGGCCGCATGAGCACGAACAGATCGGTGCTTGGCAAATTGATCCTCGACTCATGTAGCGCTATTGCGTTGGCTCGCGTAATGTGGGGAGCAATCACTCGTTAACAACTTGAGGAACCAACTCATGAGCATGCGCGATCGCGTACAGGCAATGTTCACCGCCCCTGTGGCCGAAGCACACTGCGACGGCCCATGCGGCGTCTACGACCCAGCATCAGCTCGGGTAACCGCTGAAGCGGTGCTGTCGATGACCAAGAAGATGCTTGATCTACATGTCCCTGAAGGTAGCGACGACGCGGCCTGGGCCAGCTACCTCAACACCATGAGTCGCTTCGCAGCGATCAAGGAAGAACAGGCCGAGTCAACCAAACACGAGATCCTCGTGCTCTGGACCGACTACTTCAAGCCCGATCACCTTGAGGCCTACCCCGACCTACACGCCACCATCTGGAACGCAACCAAGTTGTGTTCGAAGACCAAGCAAAACGTCGACGTCGCTGCCGCCGAAGAACTCATGGCTGCGGTCGAGACGATCCACAAGATGTTTTGGGAATCAAAGAATCGCGACGTCGCCTGGGTTCCAGCCGTCGGCTGATACCTGCGCAATCGCCACCATGATTGCGAAGAAGGTATGTCCGCAGAGTGGCCGGAGCGTAGCGAAGCCATGATTGCGAAGAAGATAGCTACGAAAGAGATCGTGCTGTGGGCGCTGCGAAAGCGGCGCCCTTGGCGCGTTCAGGGGGTGTCGATGGAGCCTGAATACCGGGCTGGTGATCTGGTGTTGATCGATCCGAACGCACCTGTAGTTGCTGGGAGTGTGGTTGTCGCTCGGCACCCGTTTAAGAATCTTGACGTCATCAAATATGTGAAGACGGTCGACAACGACGATCATGTGGTCTTGGAAAGCCCTCAAGGTGACGACAGCAGCCACTTTGGGCGAGTGCCGCTGCACACGGTTCGTGGCACGGTGACGTACAACTGGAAGGCGCACCGGCCAACATGAGTGTGATCATCGCCGGCGGCGGCATCGGCGGGCTGACGATGGCCCTGACCTGTCATCAGATAGGGGTCCAGGCGGTTGTGTTGGAGTCGGTGCGCAACATGGCTCCGCTCGGAGTTGGCATCAATTTGCAGCCGAACGCGATTCGAGAACTCATCGATCTCGGTCTCGAAGATGAGCTGGGCAGCATCGGTATCGAGGCACGCGAATGGGCGCTCGTGGGCCGTAACGGCAAAGACGTCTGGTCCGAGCCTCGGGGTCGCCTGGCCGGTTATCGGTGGCCGCAATACTCCGTGCACCGGGGCGAGCTGCAGATGTTGTTGTACCGCACGGTTCTCGAGCGGATGGGACCAGACGCGGTCCGCACGGGTCACCGGGTGACTGGCTATCGCAACGAGTCGCAGGGCGTTACCGTCCAGGTCGATACCCGAGACGGCGGGTCGACAGTAGTGCAAGGGTCAGTAATCGTGGCTGCCGACGGGCTGCATTCCTCGGTGCGGGCCCAGATGCATCCGACACAGCCCGCACCGCATTGGGAAGGTGCCGTGCTGTGGCGGGGAGCGACCTACGGCCCTCCGATCCGGAGCGGTGCATCGTTCACCCTGATCGGGTCGCTCGATCAAAGATTTATCCACTACCCAATCTCGGCACCCGATCCTGATACGGGACTGCAATTGCAGAACTGGATTGCCGAGCTGTCCTTCGACCCCAGCGAAGGGTGGCCAGAGAGCAACTGGAATCGCCAAGTCGATATCGGCAAGTTCCTTCCGTCATTCGAAGACTGGAAGTTCGACTGGCTGGACATCCCAAGCTTGGTCCGTGACAGTCCGGCCGTCTGGGAATTCCCTATGGTCGATCGAGATCCAGCCCACCATTGGGTCGACGAACGAGTGTGTTTGTTGGGCGACGCTGCACATGTCATGTACCCCGTCGGCTCGAATGGCGCCAGCCAGGCGATTGTCGATGCTCGGGTTATGGGAGCCAAGTTTCTGGACGATGGGGTCTCGGCCGAGGCGCTTCAGGCTTTTCAGGATGAACTGATCGAGCCCATGTCCGCGCTGGTGTTGCGCAATCGGGGCAATGGTCCGGTCGGTATCCTTGGCCTCGTCGACGAACGATGTGGTGGTGTGTTCGAAGATATCGACGATGTGATTCCACGGGCCGAAGTCGAGTCATTTATGGCGAACTACAAGGCAGCAGCTGGGTTCGCAATCGACGAACTGAACGCGGCGCCTGCCACGATTGCGGTGGGGGCCCGGATAACTACCTAGATAGCTGGAGAAGGCTCTTCGGCTTCGATCAGTTGGGTGCACAAATACGGAGGCCGTTGTGCCCAATACGGGCGGTATTCGGCCACTACGTGCAGGGTGTATCCATCCGTCCGATCGATACCACCGGTACAGGTGGGTCACGAGCCAGAACGCCGCACTCGCGTGCTGTCACAGAACCTGGTCGGCCTTGGTTTCACGAGTTTCTTTACCGATAGCTCCTCAGAGATGGTCGTGGCAATAGCCCCACTGTTCCTTACGGCCACTTTGGGCTTCAGCATCTTCGGGTTCGCTGCCTGCGAAGCCGCCTATCAGGGCACTAACGCTGTCTACCGGCTACGGGGCGGGTCTATCGCCGACAACCGCCAGAGCCATAAAAAGACGGCTGCGACGGGATACTCGATCTCAGCGGTCACTCGGGTTGGACCGGTGATTAGTGCGTTCGTCGCCTGGGTGCCAGCGGTGCCGTTCTTGCCGGCTGACTGCGTTGGCAAAGGGTTGCATACCGCGCCCCGAGATGCGTTGATATCGCTCAGCACTGCTCCGGATCGGTTGGCCATGGCATCCGGGGTGCATCGGGCAATGGACACTGCTGGAGCAGCACTTGGTCCGTTGGTGGCCTTCGTGGTTCTGTCGGCAGCTCCGGGTCTGGGCCCGCACTCGGGTGAACGAAGACCTGGCTGATCGTAACGAACGAGCCCAGCTCGCCGTCGAGGAGTTTGAATCGGACCAAGGTGCTGAAACCATCGAGGCCGAACCAGGGTCGACAACCGCGACGGTGGCAGCGGAAGCTGGCCCATCGATGGTTACGGGTGAAGCGCTTGTGGTGCATGGGGTGCCGGGCGACGACTACGGCCGGCTCGCGATTCGACATACCGATGGCACCCGTACGTTGCTCGACCGGTCATGTATGCGAGCTCACATTGCGGGCGATCACGGGGTGTGTTTATCTGAAGCCCCCGGCATCACGCCATCATTCGACACCACGTTCTTCAACGCAAACAATTTGAATATAGATAGTAAGACGTAGCCAAGCGCGCTCCCGAGCCGTGTTCATGTCTCGCCGAATGGCACTTATTCTGTCGTTACGACATTTGTGAGTGGATCTTCGTACGTGGACATTGGCACCGAGACGACCACGCTGGTGACCATCGATGACATCGACAGCAACCGCCTGTTACGAGGCGCCAGCCAGTTCGCAATCAACTCCGACGCGGAACGGTTCAACAATTTCGACGCTCACTACTGGGGTCCGACATTTGGTGCCGACGAAGACGAGGTGTTCATCACCGGCTTCTCTGGCGAGTAGCCCGAGATTATGCGCGGGACCTTGAGCGATATGACGATCGGACCAACGGGCTGGGTTGGGAGTTGTCCGTCGTTGTCGCCCGACGGCAAGACCTTGGTCTTCAAGGAGATGCGTGAAGACGGAACGTTTGAGTTGGTTGCCGTCGACGTTGCAACCAACACCAAGCAGAAACTTGGCGAGACGCGATCGGTCGACGAGCAGGTCGAGTGGCTCGACAACGACACGATCTTGTACGCAGTACATCCCGAAGGTAGGGACACCGCGGTGCAACCTGCGTTCGACATTTGGAAGCTTGCTATCGCCGATGGTTCCGAGCCGGTGTTGTTCTTGCCAAATGCCGATTCTCCTGCGGTGTCTCGTTGACTGCTGTAGACCCGGCCAGACGGTGTAGAAAGTCTCCGGAATGAAAATCGAAAACAGCTTCACAATCGACGCGCCCATCGCCGATGCCTGGGACATGGTGACCGATATTCCTTTGATCGCGCAGTGTCTCCCGGGTGCGGTCCTCCGCGCCGAAGATGCTGGAGTGCACACGGGTTCGGTCACGTTTAAGGTCGGCCCGGTTACGGCTGAGTACCGAGGAAGCGCAGAGCTGATCGAACAAGACGAGGTCAACCGTCGAGTTGTGATTGATAGCAAGGCAAGCGATCTACGGGGTACTGGAGATGCCCAAGCAGTCATCACCGCGGAGCTGACAGATCATGGCTCGCACACCAAGGTGAACATCTGCACCGAACTGCAGGTCGCCGGCAAGGTCGCGCAATTCAGTCGTGGCGTGATGCAGGATGCCAGCGAGAGGTTGTTCGGCCAGTTCGCCGCCTGTTTGGCGGCAAAACTCGAAGATACAGCGATGCTCGAGGCAATTGCCACGGAGAGCGCCTCTGCACAATCGTCAGACATCGACGATGGTGAAGCACTTGATCTGCTCCACGTAGCTGGCCGAGCGATCGCTAAGCGGGTCGTGCCAATGGCGCTCGTTGCGCTGATCATCGTTGCGGTGTTGCTCATTCTGATCTGAGTGGGAGCGGCGGCTGGCTCGTGTTTCGCGTTTGGTGGTTCCGCTGTCCCATAGGATCGGGCCATGAGCATTCTTGGCAACCGTGTCATTCGAACAGAAGACCCACGTTTCCTTTCCGGTGAGTCCACCCCCGTGGCCGACCGTGGTTATCCAGGCATGGTGCACGCAGTGTTCGTGCGCTCTCAGATGGCGAGCGCAACACTTGCTCCAATCGCTTCCACCGAGGCTGCGGTTTCTCACCTCGGTAGTCGCCATATCGATATGCCATGCACCGCTCAACGTGCCTGGCGAGCAACCGGTGTTGCTTCAACCGGTGCAGCTTCGACCGGTGCAGCGTGCGAAGGTGCCTCATGAAACGGATCGAGAAGGCGGCCAAGATTAGCAAGATCCTCGAAGAGCTCTATCCGGTCATCCCGGTTCCGCTTGATCACACCGACGCCTACACACTCACGGTGGCTGTTGCGTTGTCTGCCCAGACGACCGACAAGAAAGTCAACGAGATCACACCAGCGCTGTTCGCCGAGGGCGGCACACCCGAGAAGATGGCGGCGTTGCATCCTGACCGCATTCTGGAGCTCATTCGCCAGGTCGGCCTTGCTCCAACCAAGGCCAAGAACCTCTCGACGATGGCCCATCAAGTCCTCGACGCTGGTGGTGAGATCCTTCCCAGCTGGGAGTTCATGGAATCGCTTGCGGGTGTGGGTCACAAGACCGCTGGTGTGGTGTTGTCTCAGGCGTTTGGAATGCCAGCGTTCCCGGTTGATACTCACATCCAACGGCTTGCGGCCCGGTGGGGACTGTCCGACGGTTCGAACGTGGTCAAGACCGAGAAGGACCTGAAAGCCGTCTTTCCCGAAGACACGTGGAACGACCGGCATCTGCAGATCATCTTCTTCGGCCGTGACTACTGCCCTGCCAGGAATCATGATCTGTCCGAGTGCGAGATCTGTAGTTGGGCCGCGACCAAGAAACGAATCGCCGAAGAGGCGAAGCGCTAACGAGCCACACGGCATATTTCTTCTCCTAATGGGACCATTTCCGTTCGCTCAGGCGTGTGTTGCACGAGGCTCGAGTTTGGAAGTGATGTGTCCGACATCGCACTTAGTGGATATGTCGCTTTGACGGCATCGCGGGAGGCCACGTTTGCCGCGTTTTACCAACAAAACATTGGGGCACTGGCCCGGACACTGACTTCAGCGTTGGGTGATCCCCAGGTCGCACAAGATGCTGCTCAGGAAGCAATGGCACGAGCGTGTGAACGATGGGACAAGATCGAGACCTACGACAACCCGGTGGGCTGGTGTTACCGAGTAGCGATGAATTGGTCCACGAGTCGATGGCGGAAACGCAAACGCGAAATTATCACCGACACACTCCCCACGCCAGCGCCGAACGAAGGTCCCGACTTTGCGATACAGGATCGACTTCTGGTCGCGCTGCGGTCGCTGTCGATGGATCAGCGGTCGGTGATCGTTCTTCGGCTGGTCGAAGACTGGTCGATCAACGAAACCGCCGAAGCACTCGGTATGGCACCGGGCACAGTGCAGAGCAGATACGCCCGTGCCCTCGTCCGTCTTCGGGAAGAACTTGGAGATTTCCATGACTGAGCCCTTCGAAGACATCGTACGCGACGCTCTCCGTGGCACAAGCGGCGCAGCAGACGAGATGCCGACCTATCACGGAGCCTGGCAGCGAGGCCGTCGCCGCCGGTTGATCAAACGGTCGGCGCTCGTAGCCACAGGCGCGTTCGTGTTGCTGGCAGCTTTGACGGTAAACCTGGGCCGCATTCCTGGCAGCGAGCCGATCGAAACCAGCGACGTTGCAACCGGCGCCGCAGCCGCAGTAGCCGCAACCCCAATCTTCGAGCCGACCACGCTGGAGACAACCGCCCCGGTCGAGACCCCATCGTTGTCCGATGGTGACACCGACTCGGTGCCGGCCGCCCCAACCGCACCAACCGCATCGGTAGTATCACCCGCCGAAACCCCAACTGCGGTTCCTCAAGCTGCAGAACCCCCAGCCGCAGTTGCTCAGACAACGCTGCCCCAGACTGCTGTGCCCCAGACTGCAGTGCCCCCAACCGCAGTGCCCACAACGGTGCCTCCCACGAGTGCGCCAACCACACCTGTTCCGACACCCGAGGCGCTGTTGTCGATGCCGCCCCCAACAGTCGAGGCTCTGTCAACCGCGGAAGCAGCGACGGCCCAGGAACCGGGCGATCCTGGTGGGACCGACGAACCGTTGGGTCCTCCCCAGGTGGCGTTCACGACGGCCGCACGGGCGGACGCTGTGCTCCTGAGTGGCGCTGCCAAGGGAGCGGCCTTACCCTGTGACCTCGACCAAGATGGCGTGGCCGACGCAACGTGTGAGCTGTTGACCGACTACTCCTGCACCGGCGACGGCGATGTGGAACCGGGCTACAGCATGGTCGATACCAACGGTGACAGCGTCGGTGATACCTGCACTGCGCTAGATCTCACCATCTGCGACACCACCAACGATGGTTTGGGTGACACACCATGCATCATCGATGTCAGCGTGGCTCCTGGGTAGTCGCATTCGGTCTGTCAAAGCTGCGGGAGATTGGCTCTTTCGTTACCGTTGGCGGCCATAGTGGAGCGCGTGTCTGGACCCGTCACCGATTTGCTTGACCTGCTCGACCTCGAACCAATCGACGTGAACATCTTCCGGGGGCGAAGTCCCGATGAAGATCGCCAACGGGTGTTCGGGGGCCAGGTCATGGGCCAAGCACTCGTCGCCGCGCAACGGACGGTCGACGACGATCGCCAAGCGCACTCGCTCCACAGTTACTTTCTACGACCGGGTGACCCGGCAGTGCCGATTCTGTACGAGGTCGACCGCATCCGTGACGGGCGGAGTTTCGCGACCCGGCGGGTAGTGGCGATTCAGCATGGCCGAGCGATCTTTACTATGTCGGTGAGCTTCCATATCCAAGAGAGCAGCCAGGAGTATCACCTGTCCATGCCCCAGGTCGATGGACCCGAGGACCTGGTGGACTGGACCGATTACCTGGCCACCATTCAGGACGAGATCCCCGAGGATATGGCGCACTGGTTCAGCCGGCCCCGACCGATCGAGACCAGGCCGCTCAAGGTGCACCATCCGTCCAAGCCGGTGTTCGAGGATCCGCCAATCAACCAGCTCTGGTTTCGCGCTGCCGCACCGGTGCCCGACGACCAGGCGCTGCAACAAGCCCTGTTGACGTACGCCGTCGATATGTGGCTGCTCGACTGCAGCACCATGGCACACGGATATCAGTTCAGCGATCCCGACATGCAAATGGCCAGCCTGGACCACTCGATGTGGTTTCTCCGCCCGTTCCGTGCCGACGAGTGGTTGCTGCTCGATGCTGAATGTATAACCACCGCAGGCGCCCGAGGTATGAACCGAGCGAACATCTACACCGTCGACGGGCGTCTGGTAGCCACGGCAAATCAGGAAGGTCTCATGCGTCGCCAAGACGGGTAGTCCGCATTGCTCGCCCTTGGCGTCTTGGGGCTGGTGATTTAGGTGGTGGCGTGGATTGCGGTGTTCAGGGCGAGTTCGAGCATTTCGTCGACGCCCATTTGTCGTTCATCGGAGCTCAGATGTTCGCCGGTGACGAGATGGTCGGTCATCGTGAACATGGCCAACGCGTCAACACCTTCGAGCGCGGCGATTGCATACAACGCTGCACATTCCATCTCGACACACAACACGCCATCCGCAGTGTGGCGGTCCTGAGCGTCGTTGTTGGGTTCGTAAAACACGTCGCTGGTAAACACCTGGCCAGTTATGAGCGATACGTCATGGGTCTCGGCCGTGGCCGTCGCTGCCGCCAACAACGAAGCGGAACCCACGATTGGGCCGGCCGCGCCGATCATGGCTGGCAGATTGCTATTGGTTACCGCAGACTCGGCCGCAATGATCTGGCGGAGTCCCACGTCAGGCTGATAGACCCCGGCCGTGCCCACACGAATCAGCCGGGTGACGCCGTAGGAACGAATGAGCTCGGTGATGTAGATCGCTGCCGAAGGCACACCCATGCCTGATGGCATGACTGAAATCGGCGTGCCTTGCCACGTGCCGGTGAAACCAGTCATGCCCCGAACTTCGGTGACCAACTCGGCACCGTCGAGGAAGTTGTGTGCGATGCGAGCTGCTCGTTTGGGATCACCTGGCATGAGGACCGTGGGAGCGAAGGCGCCATCGGGAGCAGAGATATGTGGTGTTGGCATGACGAGTGTCTCCTAGAAAAGGTCGGCGTCGGCGGCAACCTCGGCCGACTTGGCGGCCATCCACACATCGAAGTCGTCGCTGCTCCATGCATCGTGGCGACCTTGAGCATAGAACTGCGCATTGCGGTTGTAGAGCCACGCGTTCATGCGATTGGCCTGATGGTTATCGCGCTCGGCCTTGACCTTGCCAGGGGAACCCATAATCACCGAGTTTGGCGGGTACTCCTTACCTTCGGGGACGAAGGCCCCACCGGCAACAATGGACCCTGCGCCGATGACAGCACCGTCCATGATCGTGGCATTGATGCCGATCAGGCACGAGTCGCCGATCGTTGCGCCGTGGATAGTGCAGTGATGGGTGATCGAGCAGAAGTCGCCGATGATTGTCGGGGTGGCAGACCCGACGTGGATCATCGCAAAGTCCTGGATGTTGGTCATGCGGCCGATCTCGATGTGATGCATCTCGGATCGCATCACGACATGGGGCCAAATCGATGATCCAGCCCCGATCGAGACCTTGCCGTAGACGTAGGACGACTCGTGGACCCAGACGGACGGGTCGATGTTTTGCATGGGGGCCTCCGGGGTGTTCGACTGCCCAGCCTTGCGGCTCGATTCGCAGTCGTGGCGGTACTGCTAGGCAACCTACTGTCCGGGCCACCTAAACTAGGAAGTGTGCTGATCGTTGTCTCGCCCGCGAAATCTCTCGACTATGAATCGCCGTTGGCGACGAAGAAGGCGACGGAACCGCGAATGCTTGACGAATCGGCACAACTGGTCGACGTGATGGTCAAAAAGTCACCGGCTGATCTGCAACAGCTCATGCATATTTCGCCTGCGTTGGCGGAACTCAATTTCGACCGGTTTCAGGATTGGCAGGTGCCATTCACCAAGGAAACGGCTCGACCAGCGGTATTGGCGTTCAGCGGCGATGTGTACCTCGGCCTCGAGGCTGGCACGTTCAGCGAACGCGACTTCACCCATGCCCAGAAAGTGTTTCGTATTCTGTCAGGGCTCTACGGCGTGTTGCGGCCGCTCGACTTGATGATGCCCTACCGTCTGGAAATGGGCAGCAAGGTCAAGAACGGTCGGGGCAACGACTTGTATTCGTTCTGGCGCAATGACGTGACCAAGACGTTGGCAGCCGATATCGAGGCCAGCCCGGGTGCCGACGTGCTCATCAATCTTGCATCGAATGAGTACTTCGGTGCCGTTGATCCCGAAGGCCTCGGTGCTCGCATCATCTCGCCGGTATTTCTTGATTCGAAGGATGGTGGCCCTCACAAGATTGTGAGCTTCTTCGCCAAGAAGGCGCGCGGCTCCATGAGTCAGTACCTGATCAAGAACCGCATCACCACGATCAAGGGCATCACCGATTTCGACGGCATGGGTTACGCCTATGACCCATCGCAGTCCACGGCTGATCGCCCGGTCTTCACTCGTTCCTACTGACCCTGCTCCTAACTGACCCCGCACCTAGTGAAAGGGCCCCATGGCTCTCTATCCGCAGACCTCGTTCTCAGCGCCCCCAGGGGCAACCAGGATCACCCTGGTGCGCCACGGGCAAACCGAACCAGCCGACCTGGCCAATCCGTTTCCGCTCAAACACGGTCATGGTGACCCAAACCTCACGGAGCTGGGCGAGCAGCAGGCAGTGAAGGTTGCTGATCGGTTGGTCAACGAGGCCATCGACGGTCTGTATGTGTCGTCACTTATCCGTACGCATCAGACAGCTGAGCCGCTCGCAGATCGTCTTGGGCACGAACCGACCGAAGAACATGACTTGCGCGAGGTGTTCCTGGGCGACTGGGAAGGCGGGCTGTTCCGGCACATGCTGGCCGATGAACACCCCGCAGCTTTGGAGTTCCACCGCACCTACGAGTGGGGTGTCGTCCCTGGCGCCGAGACCAATGCCCAGCTGATTGGACGCACCTCGGGCGCTCTGACGGGTATCCACGAGCGCCATGGTGGCGAACACATCGTGTGTTTCGTGCACGGAGGCGTGATTGCTGCGTTGTGTGCCCATACAACCGGGGCACCAATGACCGGTTTTGTTGGCGCCGACAATTGTTCGATCCACCGATTGGTGTTGACCGAGGAACGTTGGTTCCTACGTTCGTTTAACGATTCGACACATCTGGATGGCGTGATGACGCCCCAGGCAGCCATCGACACTCCTGCCTAAGCAGCCATGTCAGCCGAAGCCTTAGCTTCCGTCGGCTTCACCGTCTGAATCAACCGTGGGTTCGTTCTTGGCTTCCTCGAGAGCTTCGATTATGTCCTGGTAGTCGGGCTGTTCCTGGATCCATCGTTCGTCGCGCCACAACGTGAAGCCGAACGCAAGCACCATCGTTCCGCTCGAAGCGCCGACAAAACGGTCGCCGACAAGGAAGAACACAATGGCTGCAAGGAAACCAAGTGCGGTCACGATCCACAGCAGGATCCCGACCGGTTCCATCGACGGCGGTAGAAGACCGAGGCGGCCGCCTACCTTCTTGCGGTAGCCAAAACGTGCGGCTCGAACCGGGTCGGGGGTGTCGTAGCCGCGCATGTACACGACGTAGAAGCCAACCATGAACATCCAACCAACGACGAGGTTGAACACGGTTAGTTACCTGCAACCCGACGGTCGTGACCACGCCAGTGAGGCTCTCGGAGCTCCTTGCGAGCAAGTTTGCCAACCGGTGACTTCGGCAGCGGTTCGGTCGTGAGCTCGATGGCTGTGGGTTTCTTGTAGGAACCGAGGCGTTCGGCGCAGAGCTGCACAAGCTCATCACCGGTCACGTTCGCCCCCGGGGCAACCATGACGACGCCGTAGGGGCTCTCACCCCACCGTTCACTTGGCACACCGAAGACGGCAGCCTCGATCACGTCGGGATGGTCACACAGAACGTTCTCGAGTTCGGCCGGCCAAATGTTGAAGCCGCCGCTGATGATCATGTCATCTTTGCGGTCGAGCACGTAGAGATACCCGTTGGCATCGAGTTTGCCGATATCGCCCGAGAGCACCCAGCCGTTGTGCATTCGCTCGGCTGTAGCGGTCTCGTTCTCCCAGAAACCAAGCATCTGGCCATCGCAGCGAATAGCGATTTCGCCTTCGCCACCGATAGGCAGCTCCTGTTGTGTATCTGGATCCAGAATGGCAAGGTCACCAAAAGGCAACGGTCGCCCAGCCGAACGAAGGGGGTTTGATCCTTCGACTTCGCTGAACCACTCGGTGGGTCCCATCATGGTGACCGGCACGGCCTCGGTCTGCCCGTACCCCTGGAACAGGACATCACCAAAGACCTCGCGGGCCAGCAGCGCGGTGTCGTCGGCTATGGGTGATCCGCCGATCTGTAACACCTTGAGCTTGCTCCAGTCACGCTGGGCTGCTGTCTCGTCGCGGGCGATTGCATTGAGCATGGTGGGAACAAGGAAGCCATAGGCGACCTGCTCACGTTCCATCGTCTCCACGACTTCGGCTGGCTCGAATGTCTTGATCAACAGGTTCACGCCGCCGCAGAGCCACATCGGGGTGAAGAAGTAACCGGATCCGTGGGAGATAGGTCCGGCATGTTGGCATACGTCGCCCTTTTGCACCGGAGGGAAGGCAAAGAACCAGTCGCGACCTGCGTCGAGCCATGTCTTGTGTGTGTAGGCAACCCCCTTCGACGGGCCGGTGGTGCCACCCGTGTGCCGGATAATGAAGTAGTCGTCTTCGTTCACGACGGGATCAGGATCGGTATCAGGGAAACCGGCCAGCCACTCCTCGTAGTCGTCGCCTCGTACGATGATGTGTTCCAGGCTGTCGACCTCGGCATCGATGCCGGCAAGCGCTTCGGCATGGCTCTGGCTGACCACCACAGCCCGACAGCCTGTGTGGGCAAGCATGTGGCGATGGGCTTCACGGCTGTTGCGTGGATAGAGCGGAACCCGCACCAGGTTTGCGGCGGCAGCGCCGCAGAAGAAGTCGACTGACTCAAATGTATTGTCTTCGAGCACTGCGACCCGGTCGCCGGGCTCCAGGCCAAGTGCCTGCAGCGCGTTGGCCATACGAAGCCCTCGGGTCCATGCTTGGCGATAAGTCAGTCGGGTGTCGCCTTCGATGATTGCGAGTTGATCTGCGTGAAACGTCGCGGATCGCCGCATCAGTGACCGCA
>Ga0115564_10001740_pt1 | contig 19494 bp, 16 predicted proteins | sample COGITO_mtgs_1105_7_FD_88680 | JGI IMG/M metagenome (GOLD analysis project Ga0115564, IMG submission 88680) | Pelagic marine microbial communities from North Sea - COGITO_mtgs_110523 | ecosystem: Environmental > Aquatic > Marine > Epipelagic | place: Germany:Helgoland, sampling site Kabeltonne...
GCCTTTGGCCGCTTCTTTAGCGAAAGCTTCAAGTTCTTTTCTGTTCATTTGCATCTGCCTATCCTTAACTCTCAATAGAGTAATTTATGATAAGCAGTTACACAAAATTTGTTACAGCCTCAATTAGCCAGCTTTTCCCTATTGGTTTTCTACATCCTAGAGCCTTAACTCTTTTTTATATTCTTAAATATTATATATCATCTAACATTACACTATTTATGACCTAATACCACCCCCTTAATATTCGCTTGTCTGATAATCTCCAAAATTTTACTTACAACATAATAATTAAACAAAGCTTGGTAAAATAATATCTCCTGTGTTTTTCCTAATGCATTACATTGATAACTGGACTAGGAATAATCCGCTGGGTCCTGAACTTTACTAGCCCAGACAGGGATTCATTTCAATATAACGTTACAGCTCAATTATGTAGGTTTCTGGTTGCACTAAGCATGACCTAAATAGTCCTTCCTACAAGGTACCCAAACGATTATAACGACGGTTAAAGTACTGAACGTATTACAGACTAGGTCCCAATATCGTTTTCGACACCGAGAATTGACGATCTGGCGAACACAGAATGTGAACGGGGTTAGTCATTAAAACTCTAGCATGAATAGCAAAATAGAATTTATCGGCATACTCCTTCAACCATGTGATACAGGTTTTCATAGCACCATCATCAACAAAGATCACTTGCCGGTTGTTAATTCGTTGAATAACGTGTTCCGACACACCAACCACCGAGACTCTTTGCATAAAAATGACTTAGTTAATAAGTTTCAATTAAGCTTAGCCTTTAATTTGGAACTGCCCCCTTTTATTCCTTTAAAAGTCTGGACAGTGGAGGGTATATAGGTCAAATTTGAACGATAAATTCAGTCCTCAAATAAGGAAAAAAATGTCTATATTTACAAAAAAAATGCTCATCATGGTGAGTACTCTCTCATTAACGACTGGCGTATTTGCAAGTGATTTAACCCGTGACCAGCACTTAGCTCGCGATATATATAAAGAAGCAGTAGAAACCGCAACATCGAGTGAACAAGCAGGTTCAACTATTGCGTTAGCCAATAAATTCAAGGTGCGTTTAAAAGCGGCTGGGTTTATTGACGAAGATATCACTATCCTAGAAATGGGGGCATTCGGTGGTTTAATAGTGCGTTACCGCGGCAGCGATATTACTAGCAAAGGCATTGGTTTCTTAGGCCATATGGATGTTGTCACCGCTTATAAAAAAGACTGGGTGTTAGATCCCTTTACACTAACAGAAAAAGACGGATATTTTATGGGTCGCGGTACGGCCGATAATAAAGCAGGTGTTGTGGGAATTCTTTCTACGTTTATCAAATTGAAAAAAGAAGGCTACGTGCCCAATCGCGACCTTTATATTGTTTTCACTGGTGACGAAGAGACGGGCATGACCACAACCATGGCTCTAGCAAAAATGGCGGCCGAAGCAAAAGTATACGGTGATCTACTCAATATTGAATTTGCGTTCAATGGTGATGTGGGTGGCGGCATGATTACAACAGACGACAAACCCATTCAATACCGTATTCAGGCCGCCGAAAAAACCTACCATACACTTAATCTAACAGTGAAAAATTCTGGTGGACATAGTAGTCGACCTCGAAAAGATAATGCGATTTACCAATTAATGGATGCCCTTAAAAAAATACAAACCTATGAGTTTCCAGTTATCGTAAATGAAGTCACATCAGGATTCTTAATGGCGATGGCCGATAAAGAAACACCTGAAAATGCACAGGCTTTGCGCACCATAGTAAAAGACCCCCTTGACAAAGCAGCTACGGCTCAATTATCTAAGTCCGTGCTTTTTAATGCCACACTGCGCACCACATGTGTGGCGACAATGCTCGATGCGGGGCATGCCGAAAATGCATTGCCTCAGTCTGCAACCGCGACTGTGAACTGTCGTATTATGCCAGCTACTACCCCGCAAGCGGTTGAGAAAAAGCTGGCTGAGGTGATTGGTGATAAGGATGTACTGATCACAGCGCTTGCTGAATCAACCAACGCAGACGCATCACCACTGACACCTAATGTGATGGATGCTGTTAAATATGCAGTCTCGGCGCATTATGGTGATGTATCTATTGTGCCTAGTATGTCGACAGGCGGCACCGACGGCAAAGAGTTTAGGGCCCTGGGTATACCCGTGTATGGCGTAAGCGGCATGTTTAGTGTGACGGGTGAATCAAATGCCCATGGCCTGAATGAAAAGGTACAAGTTAAAAGCTTTTATCGTTCACTTGATCACTGGGAAAGGCTAATAAAACATGCCACAGGTGGTGTTAAATAATATTTTATAATGGCGTCCACAGGACGCCTTTTTTTGTGAGTGTGAGTGTGAATGGGTATAAAAAAGTGCAAGCTACTTTTGGGGTTGCTCTTACAAAGACCCTCTTATTAATGTCTCTCTTAAAAGATGGCTTTCTTTTTTATTAGTTTGCTTCTTTTCACGCAAATTGGCGAGAAAGCTATTATTTAAGTTGACTACACCCCCTTTTTGTTTTTTACCCTTGGCATAAAAATGACGTAGTTGATGAAATCCCATTAAATTTAACTTTAATTTGAATCTGCCCCTTTTCTGTTTTTATATGTTACCCGCTGCGATATAATGTTTACGAGCGAAACGATTACTACCTTTCAACTTAACCTCAGCATTATTTCACGACATTCTTGTTTGGTTTTTCCAATATATTAAAGTCCGTTGAATGCCACTAGTAGGCAGAATGATTCATTCTCCTAGTGGCTCATACTGTTGTGTGAGGTAGTAGAAAAACAATCGTTTGTACCAATAGTTCTAACACTGTAATAGAGAGTATTAACATGAATCTGGTAGTACGAGTTGCTTTGCCTGCTTTGTTATTTAGCGTATCGGCTTTTTCATCACAATCCGATGACACCGACAATAGCAATGAAGTAAAATATATTGAGAAAATTACGGTTGAGGGATCAGCAACGGCGAATAAAATACCAGTGGGCACATTTGGCTCACCTATTTCAAACCTGGAATATGATCCACGTGTTGATCTTCAGTCTCGCAATATGGCGGAAGCTCAAGCTGATGTGACGATCCGTGGCGGTATTTTTGAAAATACCGGCTTTAGAGTAGGCAGCGCCACATTATTTGATCCGCAAACGGGGCATTATTTTGCGGAAATTCCTATCGCTCAAGAAATGTTAAGTGACGCCAGTGTGCTGACTGGGGTCGACAATGCGCACCTCGGTGTTAATAGCTCAGTAGGTACTGTTTCTCGCTACTGGTCCCGCATAAATACGTCAGGTAGCGTTTCTATTGGCGCAGGTAATAACAACGCAAACCTACAACGTATTCACAGTGGTATGACGTTGGCACTGGATGACGTTAAAGATTGGACTATTGGTTTTGAAGGTGAGTTCTCTCGCTCTGAAAGTGACGGAACGATAGAAAATGGCGACCACCAATTTCAGCGCGTCTCTGGTCGAATTCAGTTAGTTGGGCCGTCATCACAAACCGACCTATTTTTAGGTGTTCAAGAAAAGTTCTTTGGGTGGCCAAATATGTACACTCCCTTTAATGTCAATGAAACGGAAGATCTTAGAGCGCGGCTATTAATATTGAATCATAAACAACATTATGCTCAAGACAGCACATTTGAAGTGTCAACTTACTATCGTCGTCATAACGACCATTATATTTTTTCCCGTGAAAATCCTGATATATTCCAGGCATTTCATGAAACGGATGTTACCTCGATAGCACTTTCCGGTCGCCATGCAAAAACAGCAAGCTTTGCATTGAATTATTCAGCTCAATTTATGGCAGATGGTATTGAGTCAACTACCCTTGAAAATAACTTTACCTCTCGTCATTATTACAAGCTTAGTGTATTGCCTGAATACCAAATAAACCTAAAAAATAATCAACAGTTAACGTATCGCCTCGGCGCTACTTTTGACGATACTAATCGAGATAGCTCCAAAACATCCCTGATTGGGGATATCACGTTGAACACCATAAATGCTGACGATACCTCTCACACTGTTTATCTTTCTTATGCCCAAGCCAGTCAAGTCGCGGGTTATACGGCTATCGGTGGCAGTAACACCGGAGGGTTATTCAGAAGTAACTATGAACTTGAGCGCGAAACGACTAAAAACATTGAATTAGGCTTGGCATTAGACCAAGACACCTGGCGTCTTGATTCTGCTATTTTTTATCGACAAGATGACGATTTAACCGATTGGACTTATAGTTTAAATTCAACTTCTGCGCGTTCAGCAAATCCAGTGGACATCAAAACGTTTGGTCTTGAGTTACTTGCCATAAAGCGTTTAGACAACACAGAAATCATTACCAGTTATACCTTTCTTAAAAAATCTGAAGATTATGGCACTGCTGATATCGATGCTAGCTTTTATGCATTGAACTACCCAGATCATCGCGTCACATTAGGCGTTGTATGGCGCCCTAGCGACATGGTTGAAGTCCGCATTGATAACGAGTGGCGTAAACAAGAAGAAAATACGTTACGAAACGGGCCAGACGATGCTTTATTCACACACTTTACGTTAAAGATAATGCCATCGCAGTTTAAGGGACTAGATATTATGCTTGCAGCAGACAACCTTTGGGATGAATCTTTTGAGGAGATCCCTGGCACCCCAGGCCGAGGAGAACAATACACCATTAGTGCCACATACCACTGGTAAAATGGTAGAAGGTTCTTTGCATTAACCCCGACTTATTGGTTGGGGTGATTCATGGTCAAATACGTTACCTTAATAGACTTTTATGCCAGTGCTGTCTTAGCTGTCCCGCAGCGAGTCATGCTGGCACCACTCGTTGTACTTTCTCATAAAAAATATTCTTCATCATTTTATTCTGAACCGTGCGTTTTATGTGCGTCGTTTTCATTAAGTCGCTATGGTTGTTTTTTCTAATTTTTCCAGCGCCACTAGCAACTGGTTTCTCTGAGCGGCAGTTTCAACTGTTCGTTTTGAAAGATGACTAGGGTGCTGATCTCGATCTAGCCAAAACTTACCAGAGACTTGACTCGCTTCTGAAGCAGCGGCTAGCCAAGTAATAGTATCCGCGCCTTGCTCAGGTGTACGCAGTAAACACTTAGTCACTCTATAAAACTCTGGCAAAGCATTGACAACCCCAGGCGTGTCTACCCAGCCAGGATGCATTGCATTGACGCTTATATCATCACCTTGCCAGCGCTTAGCCCATTCTTCGGTCAAAATCATTAAGCCGCGTTTGGCTCTTGCATATGCAGTAGAGCCTGAGTATTCACCGCGCTGGCTTTGTAAGTCGTTGACCTGAATTTTTTGCGAGTACATTCCCCCCGACAGTACGTTAACAACTCTTGCTGACTCAGACTTTGCCAGTAATGGATGCAATCGTTCACTAAGGATATAAGGCCCAAGTAATAACAATGCAAAACTCTGCTCTAAACCTTCAGTGGTTTGTTGGCGAGGATTAAACAAAGCGCCGGCATTATTAATTAATATATCAACCGGTTTACCTGCTTTAAGTAAACGGTCTGCCAACGCATGTACATCTTTCATTAGCGACATATCGGCAAGCTCTATATTGATCCGAGTATTACCAGTTTGCTCTATTAATTCACGGACAACTTGTTGCGCTTTGTTTTTATCACGTACTACCAATGTTAACTCTGCGCCAAGTTCAGCCAATTGTCTCGCAGCTGCCAAACCAATACCAGAAGTGGCACCTGTTATGACTGCATGGCGATCATTCATATAAGCCGACAGTGCGTTCCAGCGCTTACGAGACGTTGTATAACCCAAGCGAGTAAATCGCCAGACGCCTGGCAGTATTAGCTTGTCGGCGACTGCCAGAACTTTTGACGCCTTGGGAGCAGTGAAATTGTCTTCTAACGCTTTTCTTAAGCCTTCAAGCGCAGTGTTGCCAACCCGATCCATTACCCCAGGATTTAATCGACTGATAATCGCTACGGGCGCCGGGAAGTTAAAATTAGCGATATAACGCACCTTGGTGCCGGTATCGGTATCGGTATCGGTATCGGTATCGCTAGTAGTAAATACAATTTCTTCTACGGCTGTAAACAGTTTTGAATCGACCGTCATTAGCAGGCGCTTATTAGCTTCAAATTCAATAATTTCGTAGTACAGACTAAGGCCTGCTTTCATGTCGATCTGATAGCGACTGCCAACGCCGGGTTTCCCACTAGATAACTTCGAAGCTTTAGCCACAGCAGGATCCCATTGCTCAATACGTGAGAACTCACTCACGTAGGTAAATACCTCATGAAGCTTGCGTGTCACTTCAATAGTTTTATCTAGAGTAATAATATTGTTCACTTTACATTCCGTCGTTAACAGATAGTTTAAAAATACGCGGCGAAGGGTATTTTAGTTCAGCGATGAGTTAAATGATGTGCGGCGACTAAGAAAGGAACTATGCAGAGGGATCAAGTGGCTTGATTCACAATACTCTTGATCAAACGTCCGATTTGGTGTCTGAGCCGCAAGTCTTGTTTTGCGCGCTTTCGAGTGTGGTAAGTAATAAAACTAACAAATCCCAGATCCCCTAATTGAAATGGCGAAGTAATATTGAATAGCTTCGCCATTGTTCATTATTGACATAAATACATCACCTATTTTAGGGGCAAAATATAGTTGGCTAAAATGAGTGGCCAAGGAGCAAAAACCTACTGGAATTTATCCCAGTTAAACAGCTTGTTATGCTGGCTTTGTTGCCTTAAACATCACCTTTATTGCTTTTTATTAAATGGGATATTCCCCAAAATAAAATACCGGCACCTGAACAAGAAAAGAAAAAAAACAATGCGAGTCCAAGTGGTGACCCCCAATTTAAAACACTATAAAAATCCATATCTAACTCCATAATATATCGAAAAAAACACCATAAGATTGAATAGCCATCATTTTTAACACATTATTCAAATTGTTAAAAATACAAGCCTTTAACCTGCCCTGCCGCATACTCTCAACACAAATCGCAGTCAGTATAACGCTTTACTAAGCGCTAAAAAATGACTAGCTACAATAACGATGAACGAGCAAAGCCATCTGTTTGTGTGCGTTTAACTAACTTGTTATATGTAGTCTAAACATTCTGACTTGTTGTGCCTGCTGCAATGACACCTGTTGCCACAATCGCTTGCTGAGCTGCAATTTGATTTGCTATGACTGCACCATTTTGATTTTCACTGGCTATTATACAAGTGCTATACCCAAAACCCTTCAAAGTATTTTCCCATACAATCGAACCGTCTAAAGAATTTAAGCAAAAAAGGTGTCCGCCTGAATATGCAAATACCTTTTCATCTTCATAATACACATTCGTAATAGTTGAACTTTTCAATTTGGTTGCCCAAAGTTGTTCACCATCTTTCTTATTTATACAAACAACATGACTCTTAATTCCCAAGAATAATTTATTCATAAATATCTCCCTTCAAACAACAGTATATAACGCCTCACTAGGTGGTAAATAATAGTCGGCTATAATCGTGAAGCGATGGCCAATTGTTATTTTTCCTGCTTGAGCAATTTGTTTGGCTTTTAAAAAACCCAACTAGTTGGATTATCAATAGCCTTTTCCTCGTCAAGAGCTTTCATGCCTTTGACTGAACGAACTATTAGCCAAACCACCCAAAACAGAAGCAAAAACCAACCAATTAAGATTACAGATAAAATTGAACCTAAAAAAATAAAAAGAGCGCCAATCCAAAAAGTTCTAATTTGGAATTGATAATGTGTTTGTAACCATTCAGGTGCATCGTCTTTATTGATATAGGCCATCACAACGCCAATGATCCCAGTTATACCAAAAAGTAAGCTAACCAAATAAAGTATGTAAACTATTTTAGCAGCCCCTTTCTTTGCAGGGCTATTTCCCACTGCTACTTTACTCATCTATTTTCTCCTTTAATTGTGATGAGTTTTAATTAATTTCTAAATTTGATAAAACTATAACGACTTGTAATGTCGCACCTAAAATATAAAAACCATGAATCAAATCATACAATAACAAAGTAAAAACGACATTACATTTGAAGTAAAACATCAACCCCCAGTCAGTTTCAAATCACAAATATACCCATAGCAATCAATCGAAAACTATTTTTGGGATACTCGTTATTATGGGTATCTGGTTAATGGTTTAATTTGGATCTGCCCACTTGTATTTATTTTTAGCTTAAACCGAACCGTTAGGGTGCTCGTCGAGCACATCTGTCATACGCTCGCCCAAGATTGCGCCAATATTGTTGTTCATCTGGGCAACAATGTTAGGGAAGAACTTTAGGTCTTGTTGCACCCGCGCATAGTCGAAGCGTAAGGCTGTTACGTTGGTTAACGCCGTCACATCGGCGGTGCGCTCGACAGATCTTATGTAGCCAATCTCACCAAATATCTCACCCGCATGAAGTTCTGCCAAAACTCGATTTTCATTTCCATCGTGGCGAACCACATCCGCCTCGCCCGAAAGGATCATATACATACTTCGACCCGGGTCACCCTGCCTGACCAATTTTTCACCGGGGTGAAACTCATGTAACTCCGAAATCAAAATTGCTTTTCTGCGCTGGTAGTTGCTCATGTCTTTAAACAGTGGACTCTTATCCAAGACTGCATTGTCGAGTTTTAAAGCGACAATATGATACAGACACACCAATCTAACTCGTTCCATTATGATTGGTGTAATCAACAGGTTGGCAAATATCGAGATCAACATGGTCGCAGCTGCGAGCGCACCAAACTGAGCAACCACGGTGAAATTCGAAAACAGCAGAATACCGAAACCAAGGGACAAGGCGAGGCTGGAAATAATCAGTGGCGTTGCGACTTCACCGACCGCCTCTTTTACCGCACCTTTATAGTCCGACGTGACGGAGCACAACTCTTGATATCTCGCCAGCAGATGAATTGTGCCGTCAATAGCAATACCCACCGCAATAACCGCAACCATTGCTGTGCCAGGGTTCAGTGGAATTTTAAGAAAACCCATCAAACCGAACATCAACATGATCGGGATCAGGGATGGAATCATTGCAATCATGCCGCCCTTTATTGAGGTAAACATAATCGACATTAAGATGAAAACCAGTACTAACAGCAAACCCAAGGCTTTGATCTGCGAAATCATCAAACTCTCTGCCGCCTTATTCACCATCAGATTTTCTCCAACGACTTGGCTGGCTAATGCTGGACCTGCTATTTTATCAACCGCCAGCTTGAGCTCCTCGATGTACTTATTCAATGTATGCGAATTGGTAATATTGTGTCTCACAATGATATTTGCACGCCTGTAGTCGTGACTAACATAAGTTTCAAGTTCACTGCGATGAAAGAACATCAAATACTGAGCAACCATTGGTCTCGTTTTCGGCAAACTGAGTTGCACAAATTGTCCTTGGAATTCTCGATTCACATATTTTAAATGATCAACAATCGATAAGGTCGAATCATAGATGGCCTGTTTATCCATAAACTCTTGGATAGCATCAATCTTTCTGAGATTATCTGGTTCAAGAAAAGCCCGATCTTGGGTGGACTCGAGGGAAACAAAAAATACTTTGATACCGGCCAACTCATCGTGAATAAGCTGAGTTTCTTGGATCAGGGATCGTTCCTCGGGGAAATACGAGAGCGGATCATTGGTCATATAAAGCTTGGATGCGTGATAAGTAAAGAAGGCGCACAGCATTGCTGTGACCGCGAGTGTGATTAACGGGAACTTATCTTGGAATACCCGAAACAATGCGATAATGCGATTCGAAAAACTATTACCGTAGACTTTCTCAGCAGCCTGCTCGGCGCTCAAACCCAACAGTCCGAATTGTGACAACAACAGTGGTACGACCACAATGGTAATGACGCCGTTAGCCACGATCGCAAACGTCGACGCAATAGCGAAGTTCTGAATCAACCCAATAGAACTAAACAGATTACTCGCGAAACCTAAAGCTGTCGTCATCACAGTGAGTATCAGCGGTAGGCCGGTGTGCAATGCCATATAGGCAATAGCGCGATGTTTAGGGTTAGACTCAATCACCTCAAGACCAGATTGGTCAGGATTGGCCAGACCTCTTAAGAAAGCCGCTATCATGTGAGTATCTTCGGTACTGCCAATGACAATGATTAACGAAGGGATCATTGCACTTAGCAGGTTTAAGGGTACGCCTGTCCAGCCCAACATGCCAAAGGTCCAAACGATCGTTAATGCAGATGTCACCAAGGGGATCAGTGCGGCTAGGCCACTGCGCATAAACAGTAAAATTGAAAGGATCAGTACAATCGCAGACAGTGGACCAAGAATTTTCAGATCCTCAGAAATACTGCTGCGTAACTCCTCATTAATTCGTGGTGGCCCGACCTGGAACAGTTTATCAAAACCACCCGTTTGTTCAGCTAGCAATGCTTCTATACCCGCGTAGAGAGCCGGATTGAAATCTATATCTTCCGGCGATTCAGCCATGGTGACAATCATGGCCGTGGCATCACCGTCGCTTGAAAATAAATTGCCGATATACAGAGGGTTATCTAATGCCCGTCGTTTAATTTCGTCAACCAGCAATTGCGTTGTCGGCACTCCACTGATCAACGCCTGCACACTGACAGATGGCAAGCCGTCTAGAGTATCACCTTCAATCGTTCGCAGGGTAAACAGGCTGTCAACGCGTCTCACATGATCGAGACGTTTCAAACCTGTGTGCAAACTTTCTAAGCGTGAAAGCTTGTCCGTGGTCCAAAGCTCATCATCGCCAATATAAATAATCGTTTTATTATCTGAGCCAAACTCACCCATGACTTTTCGGTACATCAATCTACCAGGATCATCTTCGGGAATAAGACTGTCGAAACTTGTGTCAATCTTCAAATCAGCTAAACCCAAGGCCGTCAGTAACGTGACAACCACAACGACCGAAGCAACAATGGCTCTATGTCGTGCGCCCAGCAAAAACAGCGAAGCCATCATTGGTCAACTACCTCATTGAGGTTTATCTCTTGAGGAGTCTGTTTAGAGGTCTCTTGAGAAGTCTTTTGAGCAGGTTCTACTGGGAACTTAATCGCTGGTTCGTACTGCAGTTCATCCATCGAATTTTGATAAAGCCATTGGGGTGTAAAATATTCAAGCGGCACGTAATCCGCCGAAAAAACTCGCCGATTAATTTTAAGCAACGATTGATGTCCAGTCTGCTTATCGTCCATCAAAATCATATTGGCGCGCCACACGCTACCTATTACCTGGGTTAGATCATGATTGCTCTGGCGTTTTTGTAAACGCCCCAAGTCGTCGTAATGATCCGTTCGACTTCCGTATATATTGTCCTGTCGGATAAAGTGCCTTCGTAGCAAGCGACCTGTATCGATCTTGCTATAAACATCAATTATAAAGTAAGCCATCCCGTCGACGATGACATCGCGTTGCCGACGGTAATCGTAGTCATCCACGTCCTCACCGATAAGATTTTCAATCGAGAAATCGGAACCCAAAAATTTTTCCAGTCGAGAATTACCCTCATTAGTAATCATGACCTTTCCGAATGCCGGAAGGTACATCGACTGATGCGTCTGCTCGCCTCGTTTTTCCGCCAACAGAACCACGCCTTTCACATCGTTTGGCGAGTCAAACACTAACATATAACGTGCAACTTTTACGGCGCCCTTATCTGCATCAAACACCTCATCAACTCTGGAGTAACGACGTAAATTGCGCGTCTCTCTATTCCCCTGACGGTCAATCAGTACCATAGACTGCTCTTCGTATACATAAGGATACTGTTGATGCCGGTCGTGCATTAATCTAATCAATGCTTCCCCGGAGGCGTTGGCATATTGCGTTGATACTTCCACAGAGAGTTCGATGTCAGTGACTTGTGGCCTTTCATTAAATACCGCACCAATGGCGTCGGATTGTTCGGCGGCCTGAACGGAGCCACCGAACATTGCTACAACCAAACCTAGCACAATTGCACATTTTGGTAAGGCTGCGTTCATTTAGATTTCTTCTGTATCTCTGCAAGTATAATCTCAGCTGCTGCACCGCTGCACATCTCAAACAATAGTGTCTGCATACTCGCGACCACCATTGGATAGTTGCCTTGGCCGACCTCAGCACCTGACAAACTAAATGACTGAGTCACTAACACCTTGTAAGGCTGGCCGCCAATAATTTGGAAGTGACCGGAAAAAACAACAGGGCCTTCAGTACTTTGATCGAACTGATCGACATAAATCTCGACAACATAATCCGCTCGGTTCGATGAGCGTGATAGCGGTGTGCCAATATCAGCTGTATTGAGTAGAGTTGCAAAATTGCGTGCCGTCGTTCGCATCAGGTTCTTCTGCAACGTTTCTGCCCATTGATGATTATCCGAGAACGCCAGTTGATTTGAACCGGTCCGCATTGCGATCTGAAAGCGCTCAAGGTATTGAGGCACATGGAAGTTGCGTATCTCAACTGATAAACCCTGAGCTAGCGTCAGGGCGTCAGAATTGACCGGATCGATCAGGTAATAATTCATCTGTACCCCGTTTGAACGACAGCCAGTGACACAAATCATTACTAACATCAGATACAATACTCGACTAATGTTCATGTTTACTCCCTTATATTTTTCTATTCTCGCTCTGCTGGGGAACCAAAAATGAGCGAATCTGGGTGGCGCTGTAATATTTCAATTAGATGGCGAACGGCTCGGGCCGTTTCATCCAACTCACCCGTGACCTTTATGAGGTTGTAGTGCAGGGGCGATGTTGGCGTCAACACACTATCCAGTATCTCAAGCGTTGTATCGAGATTTGAAAGTACGGTATTGGCAGACAAGATGGTCTCATCCAAACCGGACTCATCTACCTCTTCAAGAATGTTTTTCAACGCACGTAACGAGGCCTGCAGATCTGTGACCGTCTCTTCAGACTTAGGCTTGTTCACCAAGCCTTCAACACCGCCGAGAATACTCCCGATATCGTCGCCCAATGCTTCAACGTCGACATATTCAAGTTTCGCAATCAAACCTTGTATTGATTGGGTGATGGCCTCAAGCGAACCAGGAACTGTCGGTAACTCAGGATGTGGACTATCTGCATCGCCTAGATAGATTGCTTCGGTGGCGGGATGCATATTCAGCTCGACAAATAATTGCCCTGTCAGCAGACTGCCGGTCGCTAAACTCGCACGCATGCCACGATCAATCAAAGTTTGTAAAGTTTGCAGTGGTGATATTTCAGCACTAGCATCACGGTCAACAATACGTTCAGGTTCGATCTCCACCAGCACAGGAATACGGAAAGACGAACTTTCACTATCAAATTCAAGCTTAATATCTAGCACCCTACCGATCTGTATCCCTTTAAATTCGAGTGGTGCACCTGGACTCAGGCCACGCACAGAACTGCTGAAATACATCAAAAACTGTTGCCTACGCGTATAGGTTTCTTTAACAATTTGCTCATAGTCAGTGTACAGGGTAAATATTAGATTCTCGATTGCCGTTTCGTTATTTCGCTCTCGCATATGCGGTGTCTCAAAGGCGATACCGCCAATCAAGAGTGCCTGCAATGAGGCTGTCTTGACATCAAAACCGTTCGCATCTAGCGATACATCCATACCGCTGACATTCCAAAATCGAGTATTGCCTTTTATCAGTTGACTGTAGGGTTCCCTGACGAAAATATGCATAAAGATGCTCTTGGCGTCACTACTTAATTCATAGCCCAGCACTTCACCAGCGAGTAAACCTTGATAGTAAAGGGGCGAACCAATATCCAATGAACCTAACCTGTCGGATAGCAACGTTAATTTAACGCCTTCATCATCACGGGTAATGAGTGGCATCTTCTCAAGTCCAACGAAATGACTTTGGCTTGCACCGGGACCCGGATCGATTTCGATATAGGAACCTGAAATCAATGTGCCTAGCCCCGAAACCCCGCGCATGCTGAGTTGTGGTTTGACCACCCAAAATTGTGTATTTCGGCGCAGTAAATCTTCCATGCCTTGATTGAATGTTGCCTGTAAAATGACGTGCTCAAAATCATCGGCAAACTGAATTTCTTCAACCACACCAATATCAACGCTCTTATATTTTATACGCGTTTTACCCGCCTCAATACCTTGCGCAGTCCGAAACGTAATAGAGGCTGTCGGCAATTGATCAATCAAGGTTCTGGCAACTAGCCAGATGCCAACAATGATAGTGATCAGCGGAATAATCCAAATAATTGAAGGACCTGCCCGCTGACTAATTTGAGGTCTTCCGTGCTCGCTCAATTGACTACCTGTATATGAGAACTATTTTTATCGTCGGTCTTTAAACCGCTGTCGCTATCTAAATTATGAATTGTACCCAGGGCTCTGTCCCAGATTATACGTGGATCAAAATTATGGGCTGCCAACATGGTTAAGATGACTGCACCTGCAAAAAATGTTGCACCTATGCCAGGCTCGATCGTTGCAACCAACCCTAGTTTTACAAGTCCCGCCAATAACCCGACCAGAAAAACATCTACCATGGACCATGCGCCAACGACTTCCGTTATTCGGAATAATCGGGTTCGATCGCCCGGTCTCCAAGTCGATTGCTTGTGTACCGATATCAACAAATAGCACAGCACTGCAATCTTCAAAAATGGCACAACAATGCTGGCGACCAACACAATAATTGCCAAACCCCAGAGCCCACTATCCATTAACTTAATTACGCCACTAATAATGGTGTCGGGCGCGCCTCGCCCTAATGTGGTCACAGTCATTACAGGGTAGATGTTCGCTGGTATCAAAAAAACAATCGCGGACATCACGAGTGCCGTCGTTCTTTGCAGGCTATTAATAAGACGGTGATGCATCGCCGCACCGCATCTAGGACAATCAACAGTAGCCTGCTCACTGGCACGAATCAAGCCACATGAGTGACAGCTAAGACATGATGTGTCGGGTTTGATATCTGTACTTGATAATTGTTTCACCATCGATAATCGCCAAAGGACTTCCGGATCAAAATAAATACGCGCAGCGGTATAACTGATCAACATGACGACAAAGGCGAATATGCCAAGACCCGGTGTAATCGTTGCAAGATTTTGCAGCTTCACAATTGAAATCAATGTGCCAAGCATGAATACACCGAGCAGACTCCAAGGTTCTATTGCACGTACAATGCGAAACACTATCCCATGCCCTAACGGCAGATTACCGAACCGCGCAGGCACCAATAAATAGAGCATGCCGACTACAACAATCAGTGGAAAGACGATACTCGTCATGAGTACAACGAGAGCAAGTTCACCCATACCGAATTCATAGAGCGCCCAAGCGCTACTAAAGACCTGATTCTCTTCAGTGATGCCAGCCGTCTTCATGACGAGAAAGGGATAGCTATTAGCCACTAGCATCAACACGAACGTCGTGCAGTAAAGTGCAAGGCTCTTATCTAGCGAACTATCGGTCTGTCGGTAAAGTTCAGCTTCACATCTTGTACAGCTCGCCTTGGCACCTGAAGCAATCGGATTTCGTTCATAAATCGCATCACATTCATGGCAAACAACCAAAAGGGTAGTACTCAACGTAAACTCACTTTATTTTTTTGAGAGTCAAGAGTACCATTTTTTCGCGATTAGACAATATCCCGTATTTAGTCGAAGATAATCCCATACTGATGGCTTGGCCTTTACGAGACTGAAGATTAACCCGTTTGAAATTATTTTTATTCATCCAAAAAAGATATCTGAGTTCATATTTTGATTTAATTTATCATTGAGTTTAGCTTCGGTATGAAAATAATAGTTGAGAATGGTTGAGTGATGTGATTATGGGCGTTTAGGTGGTTTTATTGAGGGTATGAAGGTGAAAGGGGGTGTTGCCCTTATTGCATCGTGCATTGTGTTTTGTGTTTTGTAGCCGTTTCTATATTTCGCATCAGGCAAAAAAGTTGCCATTGGGCATTCACTCTGACCTAGCCACGTAAGGTCTGTTTGTTCATACCTTTATATGTTTGATATTACCGAATACTGGCTCTATGCATCCCAGCCGTTTTGAATATTGTCGCCGCCCCATTAAACTGTCTATTTTAATTTTTCACCTTATCACCATAGCTGAGTTGTTTTCGTGACGCGTCGTTTAAAGCTTTACTTGTCGCCCTCAATCCATTGGGAGCTTTCGCATTTACTGCGCTTGCAGTGGACAAGTTTTACAGCCTTTTAAATAACCACCGAATCGGGTGTACACTTTGTTGTTAATCTTGACGTTGATAACACTGCACCACACGAGATTTCCTGTTGGGCAAAGGCAGGTTTATTCGTCTTTATTTGTCTTTATTCTGCTCGTTATTATGGGTGAATGGTGAATGCATTAACTTGGATCTGCCCCCTTTTATTTAGCTGTTCAACGCCAGCGAGGACAATCTTTGAGGATTTCAATCTAGATTTGGCGATAGTAGTTATGTGCAATCGATAAAATTTAGTCCAAAAAGAAAGTTATGTCACTATAATGGTCGTAACTTTGAACAACCCAAAAATTCATGCCAATATTTTGGCAAAAATGTTACTTGGGCAACTTTTGGCGATAGCCATACAGTTGAACCTGCTTACGCACTTGCAAAAGCTTTAGAGCCAAAAGATACTGGCCTATTAAATTTAAGCTTTAATGGTTGTGTGCCATCACTATTTTTTGATGTAAAAGATCCTGGCTGTACAAATTGGGTCAATGAAGCTTTTAGTTACTTAGAAGCAAACAAATCCATTGAACGAGTTTATTTAGGCTTTAATTACAACGGATTTTTATTTGGTAGTCACCGAAACTATTACCCTGAACTCCCTAATAAAGATCCCAGTCTGTTATTAACTGATGAATATAGCCACCTTAATGCCCAAGAAACTAGAGAGTTATATTGGCAAGGGCTATCACAAATGGTTGAACGTTTGATTGCCTCAGGAAAGATCGTTTATCTGCAGTATCCCATACCTGAATTACCAGCACATATCAGTACGATGCTAACCCCTTTCTCTATTTTTGGTGGTGGTTTGCGTTTCGACTTACACCATACCACTACTGCAGATTACTATTTTACCCGCAATCAGTATATATTAGAGAAATTCGACTCATTCACTTACAATGAACAATTAATAGCCATTAAACCCTTTGAACTTTTATGTCACACAAGTCATTGCCCAGCTGTAAATGATAGCAAGTCGCTCTATTTTGACGATGGTCATTTAAGTATCTATGGTGCAACTAGGTTAATATCAGAAAGTAGCATCACTATTTCATTGAAGTAAATGACTTCACTAATTACATTAGACAAAAACAAAGTTTTAATTGAACACTATGTTAAAAACTAAAACATACCCACCCAGCAGATTTAGCCGTTTGTCCATTTTGTTTTTCCGCTTCTTTATTCAACGTCTTTTGCCGGTGTCTTGGTTTCGAGCACAATTACCATCAACGTCTCAACGCCATCAAAAAACCGATAATTTGAGCCTTGAAATTGTCAGTCACTGTTGGCAATACTCCAATATGTTAACTTATCAATTAAGCTCTTTTGTTAATCATCCACCAAAAAAATTATCGTTAACTGTTACTGTATTTTATTCAATAGAAGATGAAGGTACGGTTGACACTTTGGCCTATTTTTCTAAGCTATCGCCTAAAAATGTCACTTGGAATTGGCAACCTTTGGCTAATGGTAAACTCTTTAGGCGCGGAATTGGCCGTAATATGGCAGCTTTGACCACAAAATCTGATTGGATTTGGTACGCCGATTGCGACATTATTTTTCATGAAAACTGTTTAGACTCTCTGGCTGAACAAGTAAAAGGAAAAACAGACAGTTTATATTTCCCGAGACAAGAATATACCACCGAAATGTTGGCGGAGTCTGATCCGATGCTTCAAGCTAATGCAAAACCACAAGTTGTTGAGATAAAATCTGAAAATTTCAGCTTGTTTTCTAGAGATAAAGCCAAGGGCGCATTTCAAATTGTTCATGGTGATGTTGCTCGAGCGATTGGTTATTGTGGTAAATTATCGATGTTTCAAACTGAGTCTGGTCGTTGGCGAAAAACCTATGAAGATACTGCTTTTAAGTGGCTGATTAACAGTGAAGGTATACCTTTAGAAATAGCAGGGGTATTTCAAATACGTCATATCAAAAAAGGACGATACATCAAAGATAGCTGGGTTTCTAAATTACGCAGCAAAATAAGACGTATCCAAGAATAATAATCAGTTTTTTTAATAGCAGCGAAATTTATTGTATGGTTAACTATTTCTTTATTTCATCACCTTTGCATTTTTTTATTGCGACTAATTTAGCTATATCTCATAAAGATGACGTTTTATTTTACCTATACCCCCAAAATAGCCAATATTTCAATCGTTTCTTTTATTTGCTGAAAGTGCAGACGCTCGGATAGTCTTTAACTCTTCGTTTGTATTTACTCTCTCAACTTGTCCGCTAAGGGTGAACAAATCTATTAACGTCCCAAGTCCAAAAATGCCAAACGTAAATAACCAGATAAGACCAGTTCCAATTTTTTGTGGGTAGAATCTTTGGTTTGCTTTTTTGAGGACACGCATTAATCAATCATATTTGTTCTAAAATAATATAATCATCGGAATTGATTTTTTAATTCCCTGAATGATATTTAAAATTCTTTAAAATACAGCTCGAAAAACTCATCTATGTATAACAACGTGCATATTCCGGCCTGATATAAACACCTAACTTTTGAATTGAAATAATGAGATTAAAAAGGTGAACTAGAGAAATGAACATGAGAATTGAAAAGTCCGTTTAACTAAAGACGCTTTTTAAGGCACAAAATCTTTATTTCCTACCGAGCAGATTTGGGTATAGGTTGCCATATCTGCGAAAACTAAATTACCCGCTATGAAATTACTTGTCAACTAGCTAAAGTAAGGTGTTGCCTATACGCGCTGTTTCACTCATTTAGCTTTTTCCGTATTAATTAAAAAGCGTACAAATAAAAACAAATAAACTGTTTTCCTTAATGACTGCTGCTCGGTGCCGACTGTTTGGTGGAGGGCCACCCCGCGGGGGCCGCCCCGCACAAATACGCCATGAAACCTAGTGAGGTTTACGAGGGGTTTGGGTACCAAGGCCGCTAAACGGGCAATAAAATCCAGAGGCTCAAAGAGCACATGACTGCGCCGGTCACCGGTGGTGCCGTCACGGTAGGGCGTTTTGAGTGGGTAACGCACCTTACCGTAAGTCGTTATTGCCAACCGTTTTTCTGATACCCCCGCGGGACTCTTTACACAATAAGCAACGGCACAGCCTTTCGAGTTTACCCCTATCCTGTGCGTTGCTCATGACACCTGCATGGAGACTGAAGCCTGCCACATTTGCGGCACAGCCTGACGCAAGCCCCTGCTCTGCCATAGGTGCAATGGTTTGCAAGGTAAAGACCTTTCGTCCTTGCTGTTTGCCTGTAGCGATGCGA
>Ga0115564_10001744_pt1 | contig 19481 bp, 16 predicted proteins | sample COGITO_mtgs_1105_7_FD_88680 | JGI IMG/M metagenome (GOLD analysis project Ga0115564, IMG submission 88680) | Pelagic marine microbial communities from North Sea - COGITO_mtgs_110523 | ecosystem: Environmental > Aquatic > Marine > Epipelagic | place: Germany:Helgoland, sampling site Kabeltonne...
ATCGAGAAATCCGCTGAATGGGCCAATGGCGTCGCTCAGCGGCCTGATGTCGTTGTGCTCGGATTGGGCGGAGACGGACATACGGCCAGCCTTTTCCCCGGTTCACCTCAGCTCGAAGAGGGGTTGAGCGTCGGTGCGTCTAACGTTCTGGCAGCTGAACCGACCATGGAGCCTTTGGTGACACGCCTGACCTATTCCGGGCCGTTTCTGGCGAGTTCGCCGCACGTTTTCCTGCACTTCGAAGGCGCAGGTAAGCGGGGTGTGTATGAAGAAGCGCGCGCAAAAGACCAGCCCTCAATCACGCCGATTTCGTGGTTCCTGCATCATCCCGAGTGTCCGGTTGAAACCTACTGGGCACCCTGAACGCCGCCTGACACCTGCAAGCGAGACAATCTGAAAGACCAGACCATGACAAAGCTGAACCCCACCATTCAAGCCGTCACGGATCGCATTATCGAGCGTTCGGCACCGACCCGTGCGGCCTACCTCGACCGCATCGAAGCAGCCCGCCGTAACAAGCCGCATCGCAGCGAGCTGTCTTGCGGCAACCTTGCCCACGGTTTCGCTGCCTGCGGCACGGATGAGAAGAAGGCGCTGGCCAAAAACGAACAGCCTAATATTGGCATCGTAACAGCCTATAACGACATGCTTTCGGCGCACCAACCGCTCAAAGACTATCCCGACATGATCAAGGCCACCGCCATCGCTCACGGTGGTGTGGCCCAGGTCGCGGGTGGGGTCCCGGCCATGTGCGATGGGGTCACGCAGGGGCAGCCTGGAATGGAGCTTTCGCTTTTTTCGCGTGATGTGATTGCTATGGCTACAGCGGTGGCGCTGTCTCACAACATGTTTGATTCCGCCATGTTCCTGGGCACCTGTGACAAGATCGTTCCCGGTCTGGTCATCGGCGCACTGTCCTTTGGCCATCTACCGGCGGTGTTCCTGCCGGCTGGGCCCATGGGAACCGGCCAGACCAATGATGAAAAGGCGAAAGTACGCGAAGCCTTTGCCAAGGGTGAAATCGGGCGGGATGAGCTGCTGGACAGCGAGAGTAAGTCCTACCACTCCGCCGGAACCTGCACATTCTACGGTACCGCGAATTCGAATCAGATGCTTATGGAGTTCATGGGCCTTCACGTCCCTGGCACCACCTTCTTTGGTCCGGGCACGTTGGCACGTGACATCGCGGTGCAGGAAAGCACGCGTGCGGCCTTGCGCTGCATCGATCGCGGCGCGGGCTACCGTCCGATTGGGCATGTCTTGGACGAGAAGGCTTTTGTGAATGGTCTTGTCGGGCTGATGTCGACGGGCGGATCGACCAATCTGACGCTGCATATCATCGCCATGGCGGCGGCGGGCGGGATCCGGCTGACGTGGGACGATATGAACGACATCTCTGACGCCACACCGCTGCTGGCCAAGGTCTATCCTAACGGTTCGGCCGACGTGAATGCCATGGAGGCGGCGGGCGGGTTGCCGTTCCTGATCGATCAGTTGCGGGGAGCTGGCTTCCTGCATCCGGACGTCATGACCATCACCGAAAATGGTTATCAGGACTACGGTCAGGTCGCCAAAATCGCGACGCCAGATACGCTGTCCTTTGAAGCTGCGCCGACGCAGTCTCTGATGCCCGAGGTGCTGACTACGCCTGAACAACCGTTCCAATCCAATGGCGGTCTCAAGGTGCTAACTGGCAATTTGGGGCGGTCGGTGATCAAGATTTCCGCTGTCGCGCCTGAGCACCGCGTGGTGGAAGCGCCGGCGAAGGTCTTTACCGATCAAAACCAGATCCAGGCGGCATTCAAAGCCGGTGAGTTGCATGGCGACTTTGTCTGCGTGCTGCGGTCACAAGGCCCTAAAGCCAACGGAATGCCGGAACTGCACAAGCTAACCCCACCGCTGTCAATCTTGCAGAAACTGGGCTTCAAGGTTGCTTTGGTGACCGATGGTCGGATGTCCGGTGCATCGGGCAAAGTGCCCTCCGCCATACACCTGACACCGGAGGCCATTGACGGGGGGCCGATCGCGAAGATCCGCGATGGCGATATCATCCGCCTTGATGCCGAAAATGGCGCGCTGGAAGTCTTGGTGAGCGCCGCTGAATTCGACGCGCGCGCCGCCGCCGTTGATGATGTTAGCCAGAGCCATATTCTCATGGGCCGAGAACTGTTTAGCGCCTTCAGGGCTACTGTGGGGGACTCGGAAACCGGCGCCGGCGTATTTGGCGAGCCAAGCCTGACGGTTCCGGTGGCTTCGGAAACTGAAAAAGTCGTAGTGGGTTAAACCATGGCTGATCCCATTCTGGTCGCTGATATCGGCGGCACCAACGTACGTTTTGGCCTCGGCACAGTCCCGCAAGAGCCCGTGACGAAGATCCTCAAGTACAAAATCAGCACTTTTCCCAACCCGGAAACGGCGGTCAGAAAGTACTTTGATGACCTTGGGCTGACCAAGGCTGAACGGGTCGCGATCAAAAAGGCCTGCTTTGCGGCGGCAGGGCCGGTTGAGGATGATGTTGTGTCTCTGACCAACGGTTCCTGGGTGATCGACAAGGCCCACATCGCGCAAACCTTTGATCTCGAATTCAAGCTGATCAACGATTTCAGCGGTCTGGCCAATGCCATACCCTACCTGAAAGAAAACGAGCTGCTCAAACTGGGTGGTGGTGAGCCTGTTGAAGGATCGCCTAAAGCCATTTTTGGTCCCGGTACAGGTTTGGGCGTTTCTGGTGCTGTACCGGATCGTTCGGGCAGTTGGATGGTGTTGTCGGGGGAGGGTGGTCACGTCGCCTTTGCGCCGCGCGGGGACATTGAAGACCGCATCCTAAAAATTCTGCGTCGTCGGATATCAGGTGGTCGGGTTTCGGCAGAGCGCTTGCTGTCCGGTTCCGGTCTGGAAATGCTGTTCGAAGCCTTGGCAGAAATCGAACAAATCGCGGTCCTCCCGCAGTCAGCCAAAGAAATCGTCGAGACTGGACTGCGCGACGAAAGCTCTTTGCAACGCCAGACAATATCGCTGTTCTGTGGTCTGCTGGGTAAGTTTGGGGGTGATTTGGCCCTGATGCTGGGATCTAGGGGTGGCGTCTATCTTGCGGGCGGTGTTGCTCTCGCACTGCGCGACTTCCTCCCCGAATCCGTGTTCAGGGCTCGGTTTGAGGATAAGGGTCGGATGGAGAAGTTCAACGCCGATATCCCGACGTTTCTGCTGATTGGCGATACCCCGGCGCTGACAGGCTGTGTCGCTGCGGCAAGCTATCCCTGAGCCAACCGACCTCAGACCTTATTCCTCGTCAAAACTACCATCGTCGTTCAATTGACCTTCGTCATTGAGCGTCTCGGTGAACTGTTCCAGCCTCTGCCGCCAAAGCTCGTAGGCCTCGGTGATCACTTCATCGCTTTCATCCGTGGCGAGCACCGTTGCGACTTCTTCGTTGGTAAACCCCATGCGCAGTTTTTCCTGAAGGACCGCGAGGGTAATTCCGGCTTTGGCCAGTGCAAGGCGCTGCTCGGGCGTGGCGCGTTCGACCATTTCGCGAAGTTCTGCGGAGGTTTGTGGCATGGTTGTTGTGGCGGAAGTCATTGGGGCCTCAGGCGTTGATGACATTAGCTGCCTTGATGGCGTCCCGGGCCAGTGCCGTCAACTCATCCCAATCGCCCGCCTGAATCGCAGATTTGGGTGCAACCCACGATCCGCCGACAACATCGACGTTGGGAAGGCTCAGATATTCATCCAGATTGGCTAGGGAAACCCCGCCTGTCGGGCAAAATCGAATGGACTGAAAAACGGTCGCAAAATTCTTCAGATAAGCAGCTCCGCCGGATGCTTCAGCTGGGAAAAACTTCAGATTGGAATAACCGCGCTCGATCAATGCCTGCATTTCTGCCGGCGTCGCGGCCCCGGGTAGATAGGGCAAACCCAGATCTTCTGCGCCGTCCAGCAACCCAGGCGTATGTCCTGGTGAAACAGCAAACTGTGCACCGGCCCGCTGGGCAGCCTGCATTTGCTCCACTGATACCACGGTGCCAACGCCGGGGATGGCACCCTCTACGCCGGCAACAGCTTCTAGCGCTGCCATGGCGGCCGGTGTGCGCAGGGTGATTTCGATGCAAGGTAAGCCGCCAGCGACTAGAGCTTTGGCCACATCTGCGGCTCTGCTGGCGTCCTCGATAACAACGACTGGGATAACAGGTGCGGCGTCAATTACAAAGTCAGTCGCAGTCGCTCGGTTCATCTTGGTTCAGCCCACTCCAAAGGGGCGCATTCCTGCGCGCATCAATCCATGGCGAACCGGTTTGAGCCATCCGAGGCTTTTCAAGGCACCTCGTCTGGCGTGATCCATGCCCAGACGATCGCTTTGTATCGCTTGGTTCAAAAAGTGGGTCGCCGTTAGACGACTTATTACATCGCCCCGGCGCTGGGCACCATAGCGTCGTAGCATATCGGGGTCTGCGACTTTGAAGGGCTGGTCGTATAGAGACAGCAGAACAGCGACGTCAGCAAAGGACGAATTCAACCCCTGTGCGCCGAGCGGCGGCAGCACGTGTGCGGTTTCGCCAACCAGCGCGAGCTGGGGTCCGTGAAAGCAATCCGCAATCTGCGTACCCACGACAAAGCCACCTCTGGCCCTAATTTCTGAGATTTCCCCCAGAACGCCGCGCAACGCGCTTTGCAAAGTTCGGCGAAACCCGTCTTCGTCCAAAGCACGCAGTTTTTCGGCAGTCTCGGGACGGTGCACCCAGACGATGGCTGATCGGGGCGTCCCTGCGTTCGATGGTGGTAACGGCACCGTGGTCAGCGGGCCTTCGCGGCGTTGGAATTCAGTGGAGATGTTGTCGTGATCGATGCTGTGGTCGATTTGGCAAACCAGGGCAACCTGATTGGGCCGATGATCCTTAATGCGGATCTGGGCTTGCTCAGGGACCGGAGAATGCCGACCCGCGCAGTCAAAAATCAGATCCGCTTGAAATGTTACACCGTCAGCAAGGGTCACTTCACCCGGTTTCCAGCTTTGAACGGCTGAGTCAAAATGGAGCCGCAGATTAGGGCAAGCTTCGGCCGCCTCGAGTAAGGCCCGACTCAGGTCAGTGTTGATGATGTTATAGCCAAAAGGCGTATCGGTAACTTCATCAGCGCTAAAGACCTCGATGACCGGATTGGTCCAGCGATCTGCCTGATCATCGATCAGGCGCAGCTTGTCCAGTGGCGCGCTCAGGTGTTTCACGCGGTCCCAGACCCCGAGTTCGCTCAGAGTTTCCAGGCTGAGCGGCATCAGCGCCGTAGATCGTGCCGGGGCAGGCGTTTTCGCCGTTCTGAGGTCTGGCCCGGCGTCTAACAGCCGAACGCCATGCCCGCGCTTTGCTAAACCCACAGCCAATGACAGGCCAACCGGCCCCGCGCCGATCACTAACAATTTCGAACCAGCAGTTTCCATATGTCTCATGTGCTTTAAGTCACTCTTGGAAACAAGGTGCAGCCTGTCGCGGCTGACGCGTGCATGTCAAACAATGAGGGGATCATAATGTTGAGTGCGCTACTCGAGGTCATTTTGGTAGACGAATCGATCAAGCTCAGAGCGCTTGATGAATTACGGCGGGCCAGTCGAGGTAATGATTACCTGATGGCCGACCCGGATTTGACGACCCTCAGCGCCAATGGGGCTTCAGTCACGGTCGTGGGTTTGGACGCTGAAGCCATTCATCGGGCGATCGAGGGCTATGCGGTTGATCAGAAGAATGGCGAGGCGAGAGAGATCCGTGATCTCTCCGGCGTCTACGTCATCCGCACCCCAGCACTCCGATTTCCCAATGGTCTGTCATACTGGATCGAAGAAGCGCAGGACGGGGTTTACCGGGTCAGCCTCTACTCATGGTCCGTCTATGGCAGTCGTGACTACGGCGTTAACCGCAGCCACTTGGAAACCCTCGCGGATCAACTCGTGCAATAGCAGGCTCAGTTGAACTGCCCCTTAGGGGCGAGATAGAGCTGACCGTCGAGCGAACGGACCACGGCAAAGCCCTCTGGCAGGGCTGTGACACCTACAGATGCCGCGTCGACTTCGCGGGAGCCTTCGGGCGCGCGGCCATAGACGAGGTCTGTGCCTTTGGAACCTTGCGCGGCGGGGTCTTCGACATAGTAATATTTGCCAGAAGGTGCGCGATAGAGACGAATGCCGGGGTTCACGCGGAAGCGCGCTAATTCATCGCCTGAAACTTCAACGGAACCAGCAGGCAGGCCCTCGGGAACCGGCTGCAGGCCAACGATCTCGCCTGACGTCGGCGACGGTTGAACTCCAACCAAGCGCCACCCGGAGCGCCGGTTTTGATAGTCGAGCTGACGCGTCGATGACGAGGGCTCACCATATTGTGCTCGATAGGTATCGGAGGTCGCCGCAAGATAGGGGTCGCGGTCGATCGCGGTGCGGATGAGGTTGGTTTCATAGGTCATGTCAGCGACGTTCCGACCTAGGTGCGGGGAGTAGACTCTCAGTTCAGTGTCATTTGACACCGTATCCACCAAGTTCTGCGAAACCGCAGCGCTCGTGATGCTGATGCCAAACGCTGCAACAACGATGGCGAAATAGTCGTTCTTCATGAGTTGGTTGCCGATTCCACTTAGGTTCATCTGGACGCTTCATGGCGTCCTTTTGTTTTCAGAACCTAGGGGAGCAATTGGTGTGCCAGCGGTGGGCGCAGAACTTAGAGCTCGCCGGTTACGACGACGGTATCCGCAGATTCTCGACCCCATTCTGACCACGAACCGTCATAGACACGGCTTTTCAGGCCGATTTCGTGCAGTCCCAAGCTCAACCCTGCTGCCGTTACGCCCGAGCCACAGCTGGTAATTATCGGACTGGCGCTATCAACTTTGGAAAAGGCTGCTTCGATTTGGGAGAGCGGCACCAGTTCGCCGTTTGCATCGATCAGCGTGGACAGTGGAACACTCGTCGCGCCCGGCATGTGGCCGCTGCGCATTCCCGCGCGCGGTTCTTTTTCCGCCCCAGTAAAGCGCCCCGTAGGGCGAGCGTCGGCGACAGGGTTACCCGCGTCCAATGCGGCTGTTACGTCGTCCTGGTCCGCCAGAAATACAGTGCGTAGGTCTGCCTTGGGTCGATAGGCCAACGGCATGGCGGGTTGCAAGCCTGAGACGGTCGCGAAGCCCTGTGCCAGCCACGCGGGCAGGCCCCCGTTCAGCACCAGAACGTTTTCGTGACCAAACATCCGAAAGGTCCACCAGACCCGAGGTGCGCTGAACAGATTTTTCTGGTCGTACACAACCACCGTATCCTCGGCTGAAATGCCGAGCTCTCCGACGGCCTGAGCAAAAATCTCGGGGCTTGGGGCGGTGTGGGGCAGGTCGGAAGGGGTGCAGACGGCGTCGATATCAAAGAATTGCGCGCCCTCGATGTGCGCATTGGCGAAAAGGGCCTTGGCGTCCTTGCCCTCGGTGGGAAGGTAAAAGGTGCCGTCTAGCAGCTTGAGGGGCTCTCCGGCTTCCAATCGACGGCTGAGGTCCGCCGCAGAAATCAGCGCTGAGGCCATGATGCTTATCCTTCCATCCACGGTGGCGTGGGCAAATCTTTGCTTCGTAGGAACTCGGGATTGTACATCTTCGAGGCATAGCGTCCACCGCTGTCACAAAGAATGGTGACGATGGTCGATCCCTTGGGCATGTCCGCAGCCATCTTTATCGCGCCAGCCACGTTCAACGCCGCCGAACCGCCAAGGAACAAGCCTTCTTCTTCCAGCAGCTGGTAGGCGCGTTCCAGCATTTCCTGATCCGATACACGGTAGGCCAAATCCGGGGTGAAGCCTTCCAGATTGGCGGTGATCCGCCCTTGACCGATACCCTCGGTGATGGATCCGCCTTCAGACTTGAATTCGCCTTCGGTGTAGTAGGCAAAGAGAGCGGCGCCGTAGGGGTCCACAAGGCCAATTTTGACCGCTGGATTGGCCGCTCTGAGCGACAGAGCCACGCCTCCCAACGTACCACCTGAACCGACGGCGCATATAAAGCCGTCCACTTTGCCGTCCAGATCACGGAGGATTTCCGGGCCGGTTGTCGTCCGATGCGCCTCGCGGTTAGCGGTGTTGTCAAACTGGTTCGCCCAGATCGCCATTCCAGGGTTTTCCGCTGCGCGTTCTTCGGCCAGTCGTGCAGACCATTTCACGTAGTTGTTCGGATCTCGGTAGGGTACCGCAGGCACCAGGATAAGCTCTGCCCCCAACTGTCGCAGGGCATCCTTCTTTTCCTGGCTCTGTGTCTCGGGCATGACGATCACGGCCTTGTATCCGCGCGCCGCAGCGACATGCGCGATACCAATGCCCGTATTTCCCGCTGTGCCTTCGACAATTGTGGCTCCGGGAAGCAGCGCCCCTGAGGCTTCAGCAGCCTGAATGATACCCAGTGCAGCCCGGTCTTTGACGGACCCGCCCGGGTTCATGAACTCCGCCTTGCCAAGAATGGTACAGCCGGTTTCCTCAGACGCTTTCCTCAATCGGATGAGGGGCGTGTTTCCTATGCTGTCAACAAATCCGTCACGTACTGGCATTTTGAAAACTGCAGACATTCTAGCCTCTCGCTTTGCCCGAAAAAATACACCTTTGTGTCCCAGACATATGCGTGCCCGCTTCGATCCACGCAAGATAACAGCCACGAGTATGTAAGACAGCTGCCACCCATCTGCAGCTTTGCCAGGTTGTTTCGAACGAATCCGAGATGCCATTCGTGTATAAAAATTTTACCTACAGCCTTAGTTTGGTGTCAGAAATTTGCATACCGGCTGGTGCAAAGGCACGGGACTTCGTTGCCGAAACCCCTCAACAAGGGGGCAAAACGCGTGAATGTGATCATTTTGGCGTCAGATGTTCGCACTGTTGGTTGAGAAAATCGCAGAATGTCATATGCAAGCACACGCAGCATTTTCTGCCTTTCACTGCTCCGCGCCGTTGTCCGGAAGGGACTGTATGAACATCAAATTGAAACACAGGTTGCCGGTCAGACCAATTGTGGTCGCAGGTCTGTTCGGCTTGAGCTTTAGCTTGGCCGCCTGTGTCATCACCGAAGAGGTTCCATACCAAGGGTCCACCGAAAGTATCTCTGCCCAAGCAGCGGGTGCTGAAACGGTGCTGATCGCGAACATTGAAGAGGCACCTGTGGCAACTGAGGTGGCCTCCAACGTCACAATTCCGGAGACCAACTCAACCTATGCCTTGCCGCGAAACGGCGCGGATACCATCCGCCCCTACTTGAGCGGCGAGGTCTCCCTGCCTGCGCGCACCGCCGGCGTATCACCCTCACAGCTCCGGCAGATTTATGCCAAAACGGACTATAACCCGATTTGGTACAGTCAGGGCGGTTGGCTGCCCGCAGCACAGGTGCTGATCCGACGGTTTGCTGACGCCAAAATTGACGGGCTTATGCCCAACGATTATCTGCCCGCTGATCGAGGGCTTCCCGGCGGCACCCTCAACGGCATTCAGATTTCTCAGGTTGATCTGGAACTGACAGCCGGTCTGCTGCGCTACATACGGGACGTGAAAGAAGGGCGTTACAACCCGGAACCGCGTGTCAATCCTGCCGCGGAGCTGACAAACGGGCTCAAGACGGCGGATTTTGCGGGCTGGCTCGAAAGCCTCGCGCCGAAAACGCGCTACTATGCCGCCATGAAACAGGCGGCGCAGCGGGACCTGGCCTATCTCTCCCCAGCTGAGTTCGTGACGTATCGCGTGAATATGGAGCGCCTGCGCTGGGGTGAGCCCCAGCTGCCGCGTAACGGTCGCTGGGTTATGCTTAATGTTGGCGCTGCGGAGTTGATGGCCATGGAGGGCGACAGCGTCGCCTTTGGGGTCAATGTCGTTGTGGGGCGTTCCACCCGACGGACGCCGCTTGAAAACGACAAGATCACGGGCCTGAAGTTCAGCCCGGATTGGACCGCGCCCTATTCCATCGTGGAAAAGGATTTGGTGCCGTTGGCGCGGGAGAAGGGGCCGGATTTCTTGAACCAGATGGGTTTGTCGATCTTTTCTGGCTCTCGCCGGATCAGCCCCTTTGACCTCGATTTCAACAACATCAACGTACGGAACTACACCTGGAAACAGGAATCAGGTCCGCAGAACGTTCTGGGCGGGGTGCGTTTCAACCTCGAGAATTCATCGTCGATCTACATGCACGACAGCCCCGATGACTCACTGTTCGAATTGCCGGAGCGGGCGCAGTCCTCCGGGTGTATCCGCGTCGGCGCTGCTGAACACTTTGCTTACTGGCTTTTGGCCGGGGACAAGCCGGGCAAGTACTCGTTCCAGGAAATCGTAGGCCGGATGGAATTGGGTGAGATTTCCCACGTGAATCTGAACCAGGACGTGCCGGTTCACACCATTTATTACAACGCCTGGCCTAGCCATGACGGCGAGTTGGTGATCATGCCGGATATCTATGAGCAAAACACGGCACTGCGCGCTCGCATGGGCTACCCAGCTGGTGCCGCCTCGCTGGCAACCAGTCGCCTGGGCGGGGTCACAAATATTGGCGATATCTTCTGATCGCCCTACGTGTTTATGCGTTCGCTACAATATGAAGCAGCAGCTGTGAGTATTGGGGATAACTCTGCTTTGCAGACGCGGTTTTTTTGTAACAATCTGCTAAAAAAACCGCATAACTCCCTAAGACGCTGGACTTTTGATTCATGAATCAAGTAAATGAGACAAGAGAGCCACAAAAGCAACGTTGGCGCGTGTTTGGCCACTGGGGCCACTCTTCTGTCGCAATCGATTTCTAAGGTGGCGTCGTCCGTAATTCGGGAGAAATTATAAATGAAGCGTTTCGCTTTGGCAGCTATCGCTGCTCTCACACTGGGTGCATGCGTTCCCTCTGAAGAAGTCGTTCTTACGAGCGGTGGAATCGGTGTGGGGTCCACGGGTACCGTGATCACTACAGGTACGACCCACGGTCAGGTTCTGACCGGTGCGTCTACCACTGTCGTATCCAGCCTTTCGTCGTGTCAGGATATTGCATACTCCAAGACGGGTGAGTACTGCGCAGACTGATTTTGACCTGACTGCCTGTCAGTCAGACCGGAATGTCAAAAAATGCCACCTCCATGGATCCTTTGCTTTGGATCCGGGGGGTGGCTTTTTTTGTCTGCGCAAGGGAAGGGATGAGGGCGTCAGTAGGAGGCTGCGCGTTTCAAACACGCTCAACCCCCGCTGTGACGCCCTGCCGATAGACGCCGCGCGATCAGATATAGCTGTCCTTGAGCTCCACCTTGCGCTTGATCATGAACTCTTCCAGCGCTTCGAGCCGGTCGGCGGGCATGGCGGGTTCCTGATAATCGCGGAGTTTCTGTTGCCAGATATCCGTGCACCGCTCGGTCGCCGTTCGGCCGCCGGCGTCGAGCCAGTTTTCATGGTTGGTCAGGTCTGAGACCAGCGGCTTGTAAAAGGCGCTGTCAAACTTGGCCAGCGTATGCGCTTCACCGAAATAGTGCCCGCCCGGTGGCACGCCTGCGACTGCTTCTAGTGCCAGAGCTTCGGCGTTGACCGCGACGGGCGAGCAGGTTTCGACCATCTCTTGCGCCATTTCAACGTCCAGGATCACCTTCTCGTAGGACGCTTGTAGCCCCCCTTCGAGCCAACCCGCCCCATGATAAACTAGGTTCGCACCCCCCATAGCGCAGGCCCAGAGCGCATTCATTGACTCATAGGCTGCTTGCGCATCGCAGGTGTTGGAGGCACAGGCGTTTGAGGCACGGTAGGGCAGTGCATATTTGCGCGCCAATTGCCCGGCGATGATGGTCGCCTGAACATGCTCAGGCGTGCCAAAGGCCGGGGCACCTGATTGTAGGTCAACATTCGAAATGTACGAGCCGTAAAGAACCGGCGATCCAGGGTTGATCAGTTGGGTCAGCACGATGCACGCCAAAGCCTCGGCATTGGACTGCGCGACTGCGGCGGGCACTGAAATGGGTGCCATGGCACCCATCAGGCAGAAAGGAGTGATCGAGACAGCCTGTCCCCATGTCGCCATGGCACGCAGCCCGTCTGTCATGGCGCCGTCCACTTTGCGCGGGGAATTGACGGAAATCACGGTTGCGATCGAAGGGTCGCCCTTCAGCTCTTCCCGGGACATACCCCGAGAAATCGCCATCATGTCGATCGCATCCAACGCCCGTTCTTCGCCAATAGCCGAGGCGTGGAACGAGCGATCAGTGTAACGCAGGTTGGCGTAATAGGTATCCAGATGCCGAGTGTTGGCGGGCAGCTCCATGGGGGCGACGGGCTGATTTCCAACGGCATGGATCACGTCAAAGGACTGCGCCAGCTTCACCAAATCCACGTAGTCAGACATGCCGCCCGAGCGCCGGCCTGCGACCTCGTCATGGACCGACGGGGGGCCGGCGACCAGCGTGAAGTTCATGAAATTTTGGCCCAGGCGCAACTTGCGTTCCGGGTTGCGCGGGGTGAGTTCGAAATAGGAAGGACAGGTTGCTAGCGCCGCTTCGACAATGTCCCGTCCCATGCGGACACGGCCGGTTTCATCGTCCACCAAACCGCCTGCGCGCACAAAAGTGTCGCGTGCGTCTTGGGCCATGAACTCAATGCCAAAATTTTCGAGAATGTGGATGGATGCGTCGTGGATTTGCTCCAGCGCTTCGGCGGACACGATGTCCAGACCACCTACAGTGTTTCTGCGGGGTTTTGTGTAGGCTCGCCCAGCAGCGGCGAGGGCTTTTTTTGCTTGTGCAGCGCGGGCAGATCGACCACCCGATCGCGCTCTTCGTCCGGTGGATGAGGAGGGTTCAGCATCCGATTGTGCGCTCTGTTCAGCGCTTGGGGCAGACATGGGATTTCCTTTCGTCGAAGCCAGTCGTTCAGTATGAACGTCCGTAAGCTATACGCACCGTACGGCGAAACGCAGACAAGCGCGACAAAAGCTGCAACAACGCGCCTTTTGGGCGATAAACACTGTTATTCTTAGTCGTCGTCGAAGGAACCCCCTTCGGCAATCCGACGGTCGACGAAATCGTTCACGGCTTCTTTTGTTGCTGGATCGATGGCCGGTTCTGCGTATTCGGACAACAATTGCTTGTAGAGCGTATTGGCCCGCTGATAAGCGGTTTTGCTGCCGTCCTCGAACCATGTCTCATAGTTCCGCCAGTCAGAAAGCATGGGCGCGTAGAATGCTGTTTCGAAGCGTTCCATAGTCTGGGGCGTGCCAAAGAAGTGACCGCCAGGGCCGACGTCAGCAATTGCATCCAGACCAAGGGTCGCTTCACTGACCTCGATGGGCTGCATGTAGGACTGCAGCATTTGGATCATGTCTGCATCGATCACCATTTTCTCAAATGACGCAGCCAGGCCGCCCTCCATCCACCCGGCGGCGTGCATGACCATATCGGCCCCGCCGGTCATGGTCCCCCACAGTGACATTTGCGTTTCCCAGGCAGCCTGTGCGTCGGGGATGTTTGCGGCGCAGACACCGGACGAGCGATAGGGGACACCATAGCGCCGGGTCAGCTGCCCACCGGCTTGCACGGCTTTGACGTATTCGGGCGTGCCAAAGGCCGGAGCGCCTGTCTTCATATCGACGTTTGAGGTAAAGCCGCCGTAGATGATCGGCGCGCCTGGCCGAGCGCACTGTGCCAGCGACAGGCCTGCGAGAAACTCCGCATTCTGCTGCGCCAGTGCCCCAGCGATCGTAACGGGTGCCATCGCGCCGGCTAGCGTAAAAGGGGTGATGACGGTGATCTGCCCATGCCGAGCGTGCTCGATGATGCCATGGCCCATGGGGCTGTCGAGTTTCAGGGGGGAGTTGGTGTTGACGATGGTCATCAGTGAGGGCTCGGCGAGGAACTGTTCCTCGGAAATCTCACCACGGACCAAGCGCGCCAGCGCAAGACCATCCGCTGTACGCTGTGGCCCTAGCGAGTAGTTATGGAACGCCATATCCGTGAGAAAGCTGAAATCGCGCATGGCCTCCAAATGCCGGATCCGCCGGTCAATGTCGGTTGGCTCGACGGGATAACCAGGGATAAAGGCCATGCAGTTCAGGCTCTGGATCAGTCGTGTGAGATTGCGAAAGTCTTCCCAGTTGCCTTGCCGCCTGCCCCCGTCTGCATCCGTCGTATTGGGGGCAGATGCCACAGGGCAAAAGTGTATTTGACCCGTCCCAAATGTCACCGTGCGCTCAGGGTTTCGAGCGTGAAGCGTGAATGAAGACGGGGCCGTTTTGATGGTTTCTTCAATGAAGGCCGGGTCAAATCGGATCAGGTCTGTGCCAGGTTTTACGTCTGCTCCTGCGTTCTTGAACACCGCCTTTGCGTCATCACCCAGGATTTCCATACCCACGTCACTGAGGATCTTCAGTGAAGCGTGGTGGATCATCTCGATCTGGTCAGCAGAGAGGGGCTCTATCGGGGAGACCGTATTGCGAACCGAGCCACGAGGGAGTTGTTTGACCGCTGAGGCAGAAGCAGCCGCCGCGCTCTTCGCACCGCGGCCTCCAGAACGTCGCCGACCCCGTGTTGAGATTTCTTCTCTTTCCATGATTTCCTGCCCGAGCGTGGAGGGTTTTTGTTGTCATTCCCGATCCGCCATGTATGGCTTCGCACCGCAGGTCAATGGTCAAATCTCCGTGGCATTGGAGAAAGTAAGGGGAAGTCGCGATGACGCAAGTAATTGGTCGCTCTGAGTTGGCGACGGCTGAATTCATCAACCTTCTGGCGCAGAACGGCGGGACTCCAACCGTAGTGTGGGTGGTTGACCCCGCCCTGTCGGCACCCGGTGCTGGACCCGGACCACTCACGGAGCTGGCCGCCGAATTGACGGCTGCGGGCGTGCAATCGATGGTGGCGTCAACCACCTTCCCGCGTGAACCGAAGATCCCCCAGGTTGATGCACTGGCGGCCGAAATCCGCGGCGTTGCCAATCCCATTGTGATCGCCGTAGGCGGCGGATCGACCATGGATGGCGCCAAGCTGGCCGCGGCAGTTGCCGTCGCACCGGATGAGACGCTGGGCTACGCGCTGTGTGCTCGAGACTTCAAGGGGGCTCCGATCCCGTCCATTTGCGTCCCGACCACCTCGGGAACCGGCTCCGAAGCCTCGCGCACGTCCATCGCCTCAACCGAAGAGGGTGCGAAGATGTGGTTTTGGGGGGAGGAACTCAAAAGCACAGCCGCGTGCCTTTGGCCCGAGCTGACCGAAACTGTGCCCCAGCGTTTCAAGGCCATGTGTGGCTTCGACGCCTTTGCCCACGCCCACGAAAGCGCCACAGGCAACGGCCGATCGCCGGAGGGCATTGCTTTCGCTGCGACGGCGATCGCCCACCTGTGCGATCACTTGCCTGCCTATGTCCGGGGAGAGACTGGTGAAGCGGCGCGCCTGACGCAGTGGGGGTCTTTCCAGGCTGGTGAGGCTCTCAATCTGGGTGGAACAACCATTGGTCATTCGATCGGTCATGCGCTCGGTTCGGTTTTGCCGGTTGCCCATGGGCACGCTGTCGCCGTTGTGACGGACGCAACCATCACCCTGACGCGTGAAGGGGCACCCGAGGCCTATGTTGATCTCGAGCGAGCATTGGACCGGGGTCCGCTGGATCAGGTCTGGGCGCGATTGGTCCAGGACTGCGGCGCGAATCTTCAGTTCGATGGCTCTGGGTCGAGTGGCGGCGCGCTCAATGCTGCGGCGTGCGCGGATGAAAACAAGGCAATGCGCGATAACACGCCAATGCGTTTTACGGCGTCGAAATGGGCTGATATCTGCGAAGGTATTATGCAGACATACGGCGGGTCTTAGACCGCACACTCACACTTAGTAACCAAGGCGACGGTTTCATGAAAATCACCGATATTCAGGTTTCCACCCACATTGTTCCCTGTGATCCACCCTATCCGGCAGCCTGGGACTCCATCCCTCGCGGGACACTGCCTACGACCATTGTTCGCGTGAAAACCGATACCGGGCTTGAAGGTTTTGGATCGGGCGACCCGTGCTATGGGATTGAGGATTACAAGAAGTACTTCCTGGGCCAGGATCCTCGCGACATGGACCGGCACACGGCTATCATCGACAACATTGGGGCGCACCATTGTCGCATGTGGCCGCTGGATCTGGCGCTGTGGGATTTGAACGGCAAGATCGAAGGCGAACCAGTCTGGAAGCTGCTTGGTGGCACGAGTCCAGAGGTTCCGCTTTACGCCTCGACAGGATCTTTGCGTGATCCGAAGATATTAGCCCAAATGGGTCGGGAGTATCGGGCGCAGGGCTATGAGGCCATCAAATTGCGCTTTGGTCGCGCGTCTGAAGACACCGACATAGAAGCTCTGGCCCGCGTCCGCGAGGCTGTCGGCGACGATATCGCGCTGATGGTGGATGTGAACCATGGCTGGCGGATGCCTTGGGATACTCATCCCGGTCCAAGCCTGGAGGAAATCATGGCCTTGGAGCAGCGCACCCGGGAGCACAATCTGTTCTGGCTTGAAGAACCGCTTCACCGCGGCGATTACGTCGGCATGAAAACGCTTCGTGATGCCGCTCAGTGCAAGATCGCGGGGGGTGAAATCACGCGTGAAATTCACGAGTGGGATCAGATCATGCGGGACGACTGCCTGGACGTCTACCAGCCTGATGTCGTGTTCGTCGGAGGGATGAAACAGCTGATTGCTTTGGGTCTGAAAGCCTTTGATATGGGCCATTGGTTTACGCCACACACCTGGGGCAATGGTCTAGGCATCGTCACCAACGCGCATTTGGTTGCGGCGATTGCCGGGCTGCGTGGGGAAAAGCCAGTTTGGCTTGAATTCGCTCACGACCCACCAGAATTCACAGAATCACCGCGCGACATGCTGCTGAAAGACCATCTCAAAGCCGAAGACGGCACATTGCGGCTGAGTGACAAGCCCGGCTGGGGCGTGGAGTTGAATGAAGCTTACTTAGAGTCCGTGAGAGCATAGAATTCGCGCAGATTTAATCAGCCTGCGAACAGTTGTCCTAACAAGCTGGAATGTCTGGATAAGTACCTCTTCAAAGCTCCGCAAGCTCGAAGTCTTTGCGCCCGTCACGTGCAAAGGAGGTTGCTAACAACCACCATTTATCTATGATGGTTGCCATCGCATGGCTGTCATTCGGTTTGCTGTGAACAGGGGAAAGTTTCTTCGAGACAGCTGATCAAAAGAGAGAAAAATATATTCACTTGGGAGGAAACATGTCTCAGAAAACCTGGCTTGGTGGCGCGATCCACAAGTCCATAGATAAGATGGCTGCCGACGCTCGCGAAGGCCGTACATCCCGCCGCGAGTTTCTCGCAACTGCTACCGCTCTAGGCGTCACGAGTTCTGCCGCTTTGGCCATGATTGGCGCTGCGCCAACCGCCCTGGCTGACGGTCACAAGAAGATGGGAGGAACGCTCAACGTCTCTATGATTATCAAAGACGTCCGCGACCCGCGTCTGTTCGACTGGGGCGAGATGGGCAACGTGGCGCGCCACTTTGTGGAGCCTCTGGTCCGCTGGAATACTGATTTCACCTTCTCCCCGCGCCTGCTTGCGGGCTGGGAAGCGAATGATGATGCGTCTGTTTACACGCTGAAGCTTCGTGATGGAGTGATGTGGTCGAACGGTGACATGATGACCGCGGAACACGTTGCCTTCAACCTCCGCCGTTGGACGGAAGAGACCGAGGGCAACTCAATGCGCGCCCGTGTCGGCACGCTGAGCGCTGATGGTGTTGAAATCGTCGACGCCAACACTATCCGCCTGAACTTGAGCCAGCCTGACATTACCATTATTCCAGGCATGTCCGATTACCCAGCCCTGATCGTTCACCCTGACTTCGGCGGTGATCTCAAGGCCAACCCAATCGGTACCGGTCCTTACTCTCTGGAAGAGTTTGAAGTTGAAGTTGGTGCGCGTCTGGTGAAGCGTCCTGCTGGTTCCTGGTACGGCGATTCTGTTTGGGGTGAAGTTTACCTCGACGAGATCGTTTACACCGACTACGGCAACGACCCGGCGCCTGAGATCGCGGCTTTTGAAGCAGGTGAGATTGATCTCAACTACCAGACTGCAGCTTCACAGGTTGAGCTGATGGACGATCTTGGCTTTGCCCGTAACGAAGTGGCAACCGGTGCAACCATCATTGCACGTGGTAACCAGGACATTGCTCCGTTCGATAACGCCAACTTCCGTCGCGCGCTGGCGATGGCTGTATCCAATGAAGACATGCTCGAATTGGGTCAGGCTGGTTTGGGTGCAACGGCCGAAAACCACCATGTGGGGCCAATGCACGAAGAATACGCAGACCTCGGCGAGAAGCCGATGCGTAACGTTGATGCTGCCAAGGCTCTGTTGGAGGCCGAAGGTTTGGTCGGTGCGGAAATCACCTACTCCTACCTCGCCGGCGGTGATTTCCGCGAAGACACTTCCGTTGCGATGATCAACCAGTTCCGCGAAGCGGGTCTGAATGTGATTGCTGATGGTCGCCCGTCTTCGGATTTCTGGGGTAACTGGATCAACTACCCGTTCTCCACAACCAACTGGAATGGTCGTCCGTTGGGCGTTCAGATCCTGAACCTCGCATACCGTAGCGGTGTTGACTGGAACGAGGCGCACTACAACAACCCTGACTTCGATGCCCTTCTGGACCAGGCCAACGGCCTTGCGGATCCAGATGCACGCCGCGAAGTCATGGGCAAGCTGCAGAAGATGATGCAGGACGACGGTGTGATAATTCAGCCGTACTGGCGCGGTATCTTCTCACACGCCACAGACCGCGTTCTGGGCTACCAGATGCACCAGGCGTTTGAGCACCACTACGAGACTGTCTCGCTCGCCTAAAGTGCGGTCGTACAGGTATTGAAAAAAGGGGGGCGGTTCCAACCGCCTCCTTTATTTTTGCCTATATTGTTGAAAAATCGAGACAAAACCAAGAAACACGGTCAGGCCGGATGAGGTGAGTCAGAGTTGGTTCTGATTTCCCTGATCTGGACAGGCGCCATGAGGGTTCATGCTCACCTTTGCTTTACGAAAACTGATCATTTTGCTGCTGACACTGCTGGTGGTTTCCGCCGTGGTTTTTGCCATCGTTGGCGGAAACGCGAGGGCGCTTCGGACCATTGCGGTTCTTGAGCTGGGACCTCGCACCCCGCAAACTGAGCAAGATAGGTTCATCCAGCGCACAATCTTCCACCAATGTGATCCTGGAACGGGCGCGGAAGTGGTTATCGAGGCCCCGGATGATCCCGAGCACCCAAATGGCTTCTACATCGACCCCAATAAGTGCCGCAGTCTGTCCTTGGCGCAGCGGTACGGCACGTGGCTCTTCGGCTTCTTACAAGGCGACTGGGGCGAGTCCATTGTCTTCAAAAAACACGTAGCGGGTTATCGAGGCGTGCTCGTTGATGCTCAAGGCAATGAAAGGCCCAATCCCGACCCCTGGGGCGTGATCAATGATCGCCTTGCCAACACCGGCATGTTAGCCGCCTGGGTCTTTGG
>Ga0115564_10001746_pt1 | contig 19464 bp, 19 predicted proteins | sample COGITO_mtgs_1105_7_FD_88680 | JGI IMG/M metagenome (GOLD analysis project Ga0115564, IMG submission 88680) | Pelagic marine microbial communities from North Sea - COGITO_mtgs_110523 | ecosystem: Environmental > Aquatic > Marine > Epipelagic | place: Germany:Helgoland, sampling site Kabeltonne...
CTGCGACGTATCCGCCGGGACCAGCGCCGATGATGGCAAGTTCGGTCCTACTGCTAATGGCTCCCACGACCATGAGTCAGAGCACCAGTTGTAACGGGTCGGCGAGCAAATCGCCGATGAGGGTGAGGACTCCTGTAGCGGTGTCACCATCGAGCTGGCGATGATCGGCTCCCACCACAGTGTGCATGGTGGAGCGGGCCACGACCTGGCCATCGAGAACGAACGGCCGCTCGGCGATAGAGCCGAACCCGACGATCATGGATTCGGGTGGCCGAATAAGAGGTGCAGCCTGCTCGCCACCCAGAGCGCCAAAGTTGGTGATCGTGACGGTGCCGCCACGGAAGTGTTCCCGGGACAGGACACCCTTGCGGGCGCCCCGCACCAGCTCGGTCAGTGTCAGACTGAGTGTCGCGAAGTCAAGCCGATCAGCGGCCTGTAGGACAGGTACGACTAAACCGTGGGGAGACGCCACGGCGACGCCGACGTTTATGTGCGAGTGATAGGTGATTGTTTCGTCGGTCATATTGAGCGACGCGTTGGCTTGGGGGTGAACGACGAGTGCCTTGGCCACAGCAGCGACAAAAAACGCCAGCGGTGTGAGCTGTCGATACTCAGGACGGCCGGTGGCTTTGAGCCGGCTGCGGAGATCCATCAACGCTGCTGCGTCGATGTGCGCAAAGGCGTGGATGTGGGGGACCTCGGACCACGACTGGGCCATGTTCTTGGCCACGGCGCGTCGCACTCCACGGAGAGAGATCACGCCGCCAGGCATTGAGCTCAGCGGTGTCGCTGGGTCCACAGGTATCGCTGGGTCTGCAGGTGTTGGTAGGGCCGGGGTCGAGATCATCGGTTGTACCAGCAATGCCTCCTGAGCCGCGTCAGGAGAAGCAGCAGATACCGCCTGCACTGCTGGCGCCGGCACAGATTCGGCCGGGGGAGGGCTGCCGGTGATTCGATAGGGGGTTTCTAGATCGCTGAGGAGGATTCGCCCACCTGGACCACTTCCTGACACGCGTCGGAGATCGATTCCTTGTTCAGCGGCGTAGCGGCGTGTCGAGGGCGATGCCTTGATTCTCGGCATCGTTACCTCGGGTGCCGTTGGTGTGCCTTCTTCGTCGACAGCCGTTGTATCGGTGGTGTTACCATCGATTATTGCGATGAGTTCGCCGACCATGATGAGGTCTCCGACCGCGCCGCCGAGTTGCACGATGGTTCCTGCGGTGGGTGCAGGTAGCTCGGCATTTGACTTGTCGGTCATGACTTCGATCAGCGGTTGATCGCGAGTGACCTGGTCGCCTACGGCCACGAGCCAGCTGATGATTTCTGCTTCTTCGAGCCCTTCGCCGATATCGGCGAGCCTGAACTCGTGCCTCATGGTGCGGCGTTGATCAGTTTGTTCACGGCAGCCTCGATACGTCGGACATCAGGGACATAGGTGTCTTCGAGCATTCCGACGGGATACGGCGTGTCGAAACCAGATACTCGGATCGGCGGAGCTTCGAGCGAATAGAAGGCGTGCTCATTAATGGTGGCCATGATCTCCGCGGCGAAACCACCCGTGGGCACGGCTTCTTCGACAATCACTACACGGCCGGTTCGTTCAACGGCAGCCACGATGCTGGCAATGTCGAGGGGGACGAGTGAGCGGAGATCGAGCACGCCTACCGAGATGCCTTGTTCCGCAAATTGGCGGGAGACCCGGACAGCAACTTCGACCTGATAACTCCAGGCAATGATGGTGACATCGTCGCCTGGGCTGGCCCATCGGGCCTTGCCGAAAGGAACCCGGTGCTCGCCCATGGGCACCGGACCTTTTATGCCCCGGTAACCCCGAAGTGGCTCCAGGAAAACAACTGGGTCAGGATCACGAATTGCCTCGGTTAAGAGACCCTTCGCATCAGCAGCCGTTGCTGGTGTCACGATCTTGAGGCCGGCAATGTTGGCCAGCTGACCCTCGAGCGAGTCGCTATGCAGTTCGGGCGTGCGAACGCCACCACCAAAGGGGGCTCGAATCGTGATACCCATCGAGAAGCGGCCCTGGGTGCGGTAGCGGAACCGAGCTATCTGTCCGGCGAGCTGGTGCATGGCCTGATAAGAGAAACCGAGGAACTGGATCTCAGGCAATGGGATCATGCCGCCTGCGGCAAGGCCAGCCGCAGCGCCCAGAATAGCGGCCTCGGCTAGTGGCATATCGACAACACGTTCGCTGCCGAACTCGTCGAGGAGACCCTCGGTTGCGCGAAACACGCCGCCGCTGAGAGCAACGTCTTCACCGAAGACCATTACTCGTTCATCGCGGTGCATCTCCGCCATCAGCGTCTGATTGATTGCACTCACCATGGTGAGTGTCTCTTCATTGCGCAGTGTCCCTGAAGCGGTCTGGGCCTCTGTTGCGGTCTGGTCACTCATGGTGTGCCTCGCAAGTACTCGGTGAGCCCATTTCGTTGTTGTTGTTGACGCAATGTTGGGGTCGCGAAGACATGGTCGAACAGATCGGTCTGATGCAGCGGAAGGTTTGAAGCCCACGCCCATGCGTCGTCTATGGCACGTTCGCCAGCGCGCTCTGCATCGGTTTGCATGGCTTGGTCCCAGATGCCGCGGTCTTCGAGCTGACGTCGGAAAACGATGAGAGGGTCCCGCTCTTTAGCTGCGGCCAATTCATCGGCCGGCACATAACGAGTCGGATCATCGGCAGTTGTGTGGGCCCCGAGTCGGTAATTGACGGCCTCGATGAGGGTGGCGCCTTTGCCGGCCAATGCCCGATCTCGAGCTGCGCCGACGACTTCGAAGACCGCGAGAGGATCGTTCCCATCAACGGTTACGCCTGGGATACCGAACGCTTCGGCCTTTGTGGCAAACCCGGCAGCGGCGGTCTGTCGGCTTGTCGGGGTGGAGATGGCCCACTGATTATTTGAGCACAGGAAGATCACGGGAACCTCGAGGACACCCGCCAGATTGCCAGCTTCGTAGAAGTCACCTTCGCTTGAGGATCCGTCGCCGAAGAAGGTGAGCGCGACACCAGGCTCCTTGCGCAGTTTCAGTGCCCATGCGAGGCCCACCGCGTGCAGGATCTGGGTAGCAAGCGAGATCTGTGGTGGGAAGACCCGAAGTGGTTCAGGGATATGGCCACCTTGAGGATGCCCGATGGCCCACGCCGCGAACCGGTGCAGAATCTCTGGGCCGTAACGGCCGAGACCCATGGGTTCGCGATATTGCGGCAACACCCAGTCATGGTCAGGGTCAAGCGCCCAACTTGCTCCGACAACGGTGGCTTCTTGGCCGTTGATGGGTGCAATCGTGCCGATGCGGCCTTGGCGTTGCAGGCTCCACAGTCGGTCACTGGCGATCCTGGCCTTGATCATCTCGCAGAGCATGCCCACGAGGTCTTCGTTGTGCAGAGTTGACGCCACGGGCTGATCCTAGTGCGATCGCGTTGATTGCTTAGGGTGTGGATGGCTGTAGCTACTACCGTCGTCGGGTGACGACTCGACCTGTTCTGCCGTATGACGATCGTGGAGAGGGGCCAGCGCTCTTCTTCGTCCATGGATTCCTGAATGATGCGTCAGTGTGGACGGCGGTGATCGACGAGCTGGAGACAGACTTCCGGTGCATCGCTGTCGACCTACCAGGACACGGCCGCAGCCCAGGTAACGGAGCAGGAACCTACGGCCGCGATCTCGTGCTGGGAGACCTTCGTGCGGTCATGGACGAAACCGAGTGCGGTCCCGTTGTCATGGTTGGCCATTCCCTTGGTGGCTATTTGTCGTTGGCGATGGCGATCGAAGATCCTCATCGGGTCACCGGACTGGGCCTGGTGGGTGCGGGACCTGGCTTCCGGAACCCGGACTCACGCGAGCAGTGGAACGATTCTGTGCGGACATTGGCAGCAGAACGCGACTTACCCGAGGGGATGGAAGTGATCTCGATGCATGTCGATGCCATGGTGATGGATCGGATGTCTGAAATTCAGGTGCCAGCTACCGTGATAGTGGGCGAACGAGACAAACGTTTCATGGCGTCGGCCGACGTCTTCGAGAAGTACCTCAATGTCTCCGGTCGCACGGTGGTCCCCGATGCCGGACACATGGTGCATGTCAAGGGAGCGCCTGGTGTTGCGGCAGCGCTGAGAGCAAGTTTTGGCTAATGCTGCCGGTGCGTGCGTGGCAGTGTGTTAGCGGCTGATCGAAGCTGACCCAGCGGCGAAGTCCTCTGGGGTCAACAGATTGACGTCATCATGGCTCAACGGCCGCGTACCAGAAGAGAGCCGCACCGCCTGATGGGATACTGCAGCCTCGAAGAGTCGGCGAGCAAACCGCGCGTTGCCAAAGCTCTCGGTGCGCAGAGCCGTCTGAAACTCGGTGACGAGTTGCTCGGTCGCTCCCGGTGCGAGCCGGTAATGAGCATCGGTGACCATCTTGTTGGCGATGGCCACAAGCTCAGGCGCGCTGTAGTCGGGGAAAGTGATTTCGCGCGCGAACCGTGATCGCAACCCGGGGTTGGACTCCAAGAAATGTTCCATGAGTTTTGGATATCCAGCGGCGATGACTACCAGATTGTCGCGGTGGTCTTCCATGCGTTTGACGAGCGTCTCGATTGCTTCGCTGCCGAAGTCGCCGGTGCGAGGACCCATCGGCGTGAGAGCATATGCCTCGTCGATAAACAGCACCCCGCCGAGTGCCTTACGCACGGCCCGACTGGTTTTGGTGGCGGTGTGACCGACGTATTGGCCTACGAGTCCGGCTCGGTCGACCTCGACCAGATGGCCGACCTGGAGCAAACCCATAGCCCCATACAACTCGGCGAGGAGTCGAGCGACGGTTGTTTTACCGGTTCCCGGATTTCCCAGGAACACCAGATGGTGAGTCAACGTGATGTTGTCGAACCCCTGTGCTTGACGTTCCTTCTGGACTTCGAGGAAGGCAAGGTGGGTGTCGACCTGCCGTTTGACATCTGCGAGCCCAATAAGTGAGTGCAGCTCATCCTTGATGGTCGCCAGCGGCCGGGGTGGTTTCGGGGGCGCTGGCAGCAGAGGGGCGAGGCGTTTCTCGACGCCGAGTCGCTCGGCGGCATCGCGCGCGAGTTTGCCACCGTCGATAGCAGCTTTCCGGAGGCGTTCTCGTGGACCCACAGCGGACAACCGTATCGAGACTGTTGCCGACCGACGCTTACGACCTAGCTTCTACACAAGCAACAGGAGGAATCGAATGAGTTCAACAGGTGTGGCCGTGGTAACTGGCGCAAGCCGAGGCCTCGGGGCGGCGATCGCTGATCGACTCGCGTCCCAAGGTTATGCGGTGGGATGTTTGGCGACGAGTGCCGAGAGCGCGGCCGGAACGGCTGCGTCATGTGCATCCATGCACGACGTGCAAACGGTGGCGTTGGGCGCACACGTGGAAGACCGCGAACAGTTGTCTGCGGCTCTGGAAAAGGTCGAGGCCGATCTCGGGCCTATCAGTTTGATGGTTAACAATGCCGGTATTGCCCACGTGGCGCCGTTCGAGGAACTTGACCCGGCTGACTTCCGGCAGATGGTCGACGTCAACCTCATGGGGGTCTTTCACGGCTCACAGCTCGCAGCACAGCGAATGATTGCTTCGCAGACCCATGGGTCGATCGTGCAGCTTGGATCGATTGCTGGGATCAACGGATTTCCGAACCGCGTCGGTTATTGCGGGACAAAATCAGCGGTTCACCATATGACCAAGGTCATGGCCGTTGATCTGGCGCGCCACAAGATTCGGGTAAATACAGTCGCTCCTGGTTACATCCGTACCGACATGGTGCAGGACCTGATCGATGATGGCACGCTCGACGAGTCTCGCCTCACCGGTCGCATTCCAAATGGTGACCTCGGTACCCCCGCACACATCGCGTCGTGTGTGTCGTGGCTCGCTTCGGACGAGGCGTCGTACATCACCGGCGAGACCATCGCCGTCGATGGGGGATGGATTGCCTATGGACACATCTAGGAAATAACACCGTTGGATCGCTACTCAGTTGTTGGTGGAGCGTGCCGCTGAACTGCATAGCTCGCCACGACTCCGCCTCTGTTTGAGATGTCGTGGCGGTGGTCGTGCTCCTTGCGGCCATCGTGGGCACAGCGCTACCGACGGCTAACACACGAGAAGCCTTTACCCAACGGACGCCGACGTCTTCGAGATGTGGGTTATCGCAATCGGTTCTCGCCGGGCACCTTCGTGCTCGGTTACAAGTTGTCGCCGACCGACGTTCGCGAGGTGATGACGGTCGCCGATGCATTCGGCGCAACCGAGTTACCCACGGTCCGTATTACCGAATGAACGACGCTCCTAACGGAGTCGCCCTGGCGCTAGGGCGGACGTGTCGAGGCCAGTTTCGGCAAAGTGAGCGCTCGGTGTGCCGGTGGTTGTTAGATCAGCGACAAGCCGGCCAGCTCCTGGTGATGTCTGGATACCCGTGCCGCCCTGCCCGACACACCAGATGAAGTTGGGCTGATCAGGATCAGGACCAATCACCATGGCCCGATCGGGAGCGAACGTACGTAGGCCCGCCCAGTGAGATGCCACCGACCGGATGCCAAGTCGGGTGTGCACGTTCAGCTTGTCGATCGTTCTCGCGATATCGACTTCGTCGGCTCGGGCATCGCATGGCTCACTTGGTGTTTCGTCGGCTGGGCTACACAAGAACTGGGAACCATCGGGCCCCAGGTACCACGCGTGCTGGACGTCGGCGACAAACGGAAAACTCGCTGACTCGGCGAACGGGCTCGGCACCATGAAGGCTGTCCGTTTGAGCGGTTGTAGCCCCACCGGAGCAATGCCGGCCGCAACAGCAACGACGTCGCCCCACGCTCCGGCGGCGTTGACGACGATGTCGGCCTGCAGGTCTCCGGTAGTTGTTTCGACGAGCCAGCCGTGGTGTGAAGGCCGGGCAGCATCGACTCGACGAGACGTGTGAATTTCACCACCCGCTTGCTTCAGGCCCCGGACATAGGCCTGGTGTACCCCGGCTACGTCGATGCTGTGGGCGCAGTGTTCCCACATCACTCGGTGCTCAGGACCAAAGACGATGTGGGGCGAGATCTCGGCCGCCTGATCTAGCGGCAGTTCCACGACTGGGTTGGCAATGTGTGCTCCGTCGGCGAGCTGCTCGTCGAGCAGGTCGTAGTCGGCGGTTCTGGTGGCGATGGTCATGATGCCGCGCGGTTCAATCACCGGGTGATCGACAAGATCGGCAGGAGGCGAGTGGAAGAAGTCGAGGCTTGCGGTGGTTAGCGGCCGAACTGGTCCGGCGCCGTAGTTCTCAATAAGGAGTGCGGCCGAGCGCCCGGTGGTGTGGTGAGCGAGTTGTGCCTCGGCTTCGAGCAGCGATACTCGGTCGAACCGGCCAGATGCGGCGAGGTAATACGCCGAGCTAGCACCCGCGATGCCTCCGCCGATAACAACGATGTGACCAAGACTTTGCATCGGAGATTCTTAGGACCGGCGCCGGCGACGGCGAGCGGGAGCGCTTCGTTCAGTGGGCGGGGGTGGGTTATGCGAGATGGGAGCCTCGATCATCGGTGGTTCGATCGCGCCATCGATCACGCCTCGCATATAGGCAAGGTGGTGGGTGGCCGTGCCGCAGCACCCGCCAATGATCTCGATCCCGGCGTCGACCATACGTTTGAGGTGTGCACCCATAACTTCTGGGCTGCCGGTGTAGTGGAGTTTGTCGCCCTTGAACTCGGGAATACCCGCATTCGCCTTGACGATGATCGGTGTCGAAGGGGCGCCCTGTTTGAGCTGCAAGACAGCAGCTTCGCTGTCCGCGATGTTGTTTCCGCAATTTGCACCGATTGCAGCTAGACCGAGGTTGTCTAACCGGACAGCGGCATCGTGACCGGAGACGCCCATCATCGTGTGACCGGCGGTGTCGAAGCTCATCGTGGCCGCAATCGGCAAATCGCAGGCCGACCGTGCGCCTACGACCGCTGCTTCGACTTCTTCGAGGCTCGACATGGTTTCGATCCACAGCAGGTCGGCTCCACCTGCAGCAAGCCCACGTGCCTGTTCTGCAAAGGCAGCTGCGGCGCTTTGGGGGGTCATGGTGCCCATTGGTTCGAGCAATTCACCGCTAGGTCCCATCGAACCAGCGACCACGATGGGACGGTCGGATGAATCGGCGGCAGATCGGCCGCATTGCGCAGCCGCTTTGTTGATCTCGAATACGCGGTCTTGGAGCTTGTGCAGCTTGAGACGAAACGCTGTGCCACCAAACGAATTTGTCAGAATGATGTCGGAGCCAGCCTTGATGTATCCCTTGTGGACGTCGATGATGTCGTCGGGGCTGTCGAGGTTCCACATCTCGGGCGGATCGCCAGCGGTCAGCCCTCGAGCGAATAACTCGGTCCCCATCGCGCCATCGACGAGCAACGGAATGTGTTCAGCGAGACGTTCGGAAAGCGAGACCATCGAAACAGTTTGCCCGATATCGGACCCGTTGGGGCGCTCCTGGCATCCGAGGTTTCGGTTTGAAGCACTCGGACCATCTACGATTCTACCCATGGTTGAATTTGGCGTTTCAATGTTTCCTACCGACAAGGCAATCGATCCGATGTCGGTCGCTATCGAGGCCGAGAATCGCGGCTTTGAGTCGCTCTGGTTCCCGGAGCACAGCCATATTCCGACAAGTCGAGCGACCCCCTGGGGTGGGCGTGAAGGTGCTCCGCCGCTGCCCGAAGAATACTGGCGCACCCATGAGCAGTTCGTGGCGCTCGGCATGGCTGGAGCGGTCACCAAAAAGATCAAGCTGGCTACAGGCATCACGCTGGTCGCCCAGCGCGACCCAATCTGGCTTGCGAAACAGGTGGCTACGGTCGACGCACTTACCGGCGGCCGACTGCTGTTCGGTATTGGGTATGGCTGGAACAAGGAAGAACTGGCGCACCATGGCGTGGGCTACACCGAACGGCGTGCGGTGCTGCGTGAACGCATCCTGGCCATGAAAGAACTCTGGGCCAATGACGAAGCCGAATTTCACGGTGATCATGTGGACTTCAGCAAAAGTTGGTCGTGGCCCAAGCCTGCCCAGACGCCGCACCCGCCAATCATCCTCGGCGGTTCAGCCGGTCCAAAGACGATGGCTGACATCATCGAGTTCTGCGACGGTTTCATGCCGATCACCGGCAAATATGACTTTGCACAGCAGATCACCACACTCAAGCAGATGGCAACAGACGCAGGACGTGATCCAGAGTCATTCGAGTTTGGCCAGTTCGCGACGCCGGCCAAAGCCGAAGTCGTCGATTCGCTCATCGAAGCTGGCATTCATCGAATCGTGTTTGCTCTGCCGCCGGCCGACGCTGACACGGTGCTGCCAATCATGGACAAGTACCAGGAGTTCGCAGCGCAATACAGCTAGGCGATCGCTGAGAGTCTCCCCGCGAGCCCTATCCTTACGGCGTGACTAGTGAGCAGGTCGTGATATCGGCCTTCTACAAATTCGTGGCGCTCGACGACCATCAAGCGGTCCGCACCCAGTTGCTGGCCGTGGCCGAAGCGAACGATATGCGCGGTTCGGTTTTGGTCGCGCCCGAAGGCATCAACGGAACACTTGCTGGGTCGCGCACGAACACCAATGCCTTTTTCGACCAGGTGAGGTCCGATGCACGGTTGACCGACCTGGAAGTCAAGGAGTCCTTTTCCGACACGATGCCATTTTTGCGCATCAAGGTTCGGTTGAAGAAGGAGATAGTCACGTTCCGACAGCCAGTCGATCCAACGTCGAGAGTCGGGACGTACATCGCTGCTGAAGACTGGAATCAGGTGATCTCGCAACCAGACGTGTTGGTCATCGATACGCGCAACGAAGAAGAGGTCGCGCTAGGTACGTTCGCCAATGCCGTTGATCCCGGAACCACGTCGTTCACCGAGTTCGCCGACTTCGTTGCCACGCTCGATCCCGCCGAACACCCCCGAGTCGCCATGTTCTGTACTGGCGGCATTCGGTGCGAAAAGGCCTCGTCGTACATGCTTGACCAGGGTTTCGAAGATGTGATGCATCTCAAGGGCGGGATTCTTAAGTACCTCGAAGATGTCGAGGCTGATGAGTCACTGTGGCACGGCGAGTGTTTCGTCTTTGACGAACGGGTAACCGTTGACCACGAACTCGAACCGGGCGACTACACACTTTGTCGTGGATGCCGACGGGCTCTGTCGGCTGCGGATCGAGAGGACGTTGCGTTCGAAGAAGGTGTCTCGTGTCTCGCGTGCTTTCCTGATCTCACGACAGACCGTGCCTCCCGACTACGAGAGCGACAACACCAGATCAAGCTCGCTCATGCACGGGGCGCGAAACACTTGGGTTGGAAACGCTCGTAATGGCATCACAGGCTGTCCGAGACCTGTTGTGGGTCGTCAACAGTCCATCATTCGTGCGGGGCAGTGCCGTTGCATCGCCCGCAGTACTCCAGGCAGAACAGATCGATCCTGATGCCTTGCAACGGTTTCTTGGCGAGGATCCACCACATCGAGTGGGCCGGTACTTCGAACAACTCGTGCATTACTGGCTTGTTCATGTCCGGGGCGTCGAACTGCTTGGTGCCGGGCTCCAGATCCGCAACGGCAAACGCACGATTGGTGAACTCGACTTCGTCTACCGAGATGAAGATGGCGTGGTGGTGCACTGCGAGGTTGCGGTGAAGTTCTTCCTCCACCATCCACGTCATGGCCATAGTGACTTTCCTGGGCCGAACGCATCCGACAACTTCGAGCTCAAGACCAACAAGCTGGTCGAACAGCAACTGGAGCTCAGTCGTGAGCACTTTCCTGCGGTTGAACGACGCCAAGCGTTCGTCAAGGGCATGGTGTTCTACCGATCACGTCGACCTGATGAATTACCAGAACGTATGAGCCCCAACCATGCTTCGGGAAAGTGGATCTACGCCGATGACCTTGATCAGCTCCAGCAACATGCGGCTGCCGGAGGCATCATTGTCACGAAACCACATTGGCTCGCTCCGCTCGCCGGTGCTGCTATCACGGACATGTTGTCGCTCGTTGCTGATCTACGGACGCATTTCGCTGGGGATCGTGGACATCCCGTCATGATCAGCTTGAGCGACGGCTCTACGACCGAAGAGATCGAGCGGATGTTTGTTGTGCCGCAGCACTGGCCTGAGCTAGAGGCCGAGCGCCTGCTTGGTACGGTCGAGAAGTGAACTCTCTGCCGCGCTAATGCGGACGCCGTCTTCTTTGGATGTGTTCGCGACCTGGTGCGCAATGTCGAACACCCACGACTTGTACGCCGTGGATTCGTCGGGTTCGGCCCGCTGGTCGAGGACACCAGAGATGGTTGAGCAGGCTCGAACAGCGACGTCGGCTAGCAGTTCGGGTGCGTGATCTTCGAACTCGTCGATCTTGTGTTTCACATCGATGGTGCTCGCTGCTTCGATGAGTGACCGGGCGGCGTTGTCAGGGGCTTGTTCTGCGATGCTGTGTATGAGCGTGCGGATTTCGCGGAAGCTGCCGATCCGGCCGCTGTCTTCGGCTTTGGCCACGGCGAAACCGACAAGTACTGGCAACACTGCGATGTCGTTCCACTCGTTGTTGGTGAAGTCGAACTGGCTGGTCGTAGTGGCTAACACTAGTTGCGTTGGACCGATGCGCAGTGACGGCTCCTCAATGAGTGCAACCGGTGTTGGTGGTTCGGTTCCCGCACGACCCGTACGAGAAGTCCCGCACGACCCGTACGAGAAGTATGGAACACAACCTGGGCGCGTCAAGGAGCGTTGTCTGTTCGGCGATCTCGTTACTTGCGGCCAACTCCCACGTATTCCTCGGGGAGAAGTTCTCGGCGGTTGTCCTTGAGACCATCGTCGGTCTGAGAGCGGGTTGTGCCCGCAGCTTCGATCTTGCCGTCGGCCATGTCGTAGCCCGTGGTTCGTTGACGGGCGGTGCGACCCAGCGGGGCAGCCAGTGCCTTGAAGTCGGCCTCGGTTAGACCCTGGCCGTGCATGGCCCCTGCGGCTCGACTGATGTTCTCGTCCATGAGCGTGCCACCAAGATCGTTGGCGCCAGCTTGCAGGATCTGATGGGCGCCTTCGACGCCGATCTTGGTCCACGACAGCTGGATGTTGTCGATCCAGCCGTGGTAGGCAATGCGGCCAACCGCGTGCATAAGCAGGATCTCACGGAAGGTCATGCCGCGACGGGCTTGACGCTGCAGATAGATAGGCGACGCCATGTGCACGAACGGCAACGGGATGAACTCGGTGAAGCCACCCGTGCGCTTCTGAAGCGCCCGGGTTCGGACCATATGGCGGGCCCAGCTAATGGGCTGTTCGATAGAACCGCACATGATGGTGATGTTCGAATGCAGACCGATCGAGTGAGCTGCTTCGTGGACTTCGAGCCATTCGTCGGTATTTACCTTGTCCGAACACAGGATGGCTCGCACCTCGTCGTCAAGGATCTCAGCTGCGGTACCGGGAAGCGAAGCCAACCCTGCGTCTTTCAGCATTTGCAGGTATTCGACCAGGGGAACGTCGAGTCGTTTGGCGCCTTCGTGCACTTCGAGAGCGGTGAAGCCGTGTACGTGGAGATCAGGGACAGACTCTTTGACGGCCCGAGTGACTTCGATGTAGTAATCGCCATCGAAGCTCGGATGAATACCACCCTGCAAGGTGACTTCGGTTGCACCGAGCTCGGCGGCTTCGACGCAACGTTCTTGCATCTGTTCTAGCGTGAGCAGGTACGGATTGCCACGAAGGTTCAGCGATAGAGGACCCTTGGAGAATCCACAGAAACGACACTTGAACGTGCACACGTTTGTGTAGTTGATGTTGCGGTTATGGACCCACGTGACCACATCGCCTACAGCTTGTTTGCGTAGGTCGTCAGCCAGTTCAGCAACCGCCGCGACCTCTGGGCCACGAGCAGAGAACAACGTGACGATTTCAGCTTCGCCGACCTCTTGGCCGGCACGAACACCGGCAAGCACTTCGCCGACTGCGCCACCTGCAGAGGCATGGCTCGGGATCAGTACGGGTGGGGGATTGTCGGCGCCGGAGTACCAGACAGTGGATTTGTCACCAATGACGACGACATCGGCGCCATCTTCGACCTTGGCGGCTTCCATGGTGCGTTCAGGGAAAATGGCACCTGGGTCGTCGCGACCGAGCCCCTCGGCATCGGAGCGGTCCATGACCAAGAAGCGGTTGGCGTCGTCGAGCCAACGGTCTGGCTCGAGGGCAAACTCTGGGTAGATGGTGAGCCGTGGCGCAAGCACATGGCCTTTGGCTTCGGTCAGTGCTGCCAAACGGTCGAGCGCAGGCCAGGGCCGTTCGGGATTTACATGGTCGGCGGTAACCGGTGACACGCCGCCCCAGTCATCGATGCCAGCGTCGAGTAACACGCCGAAGTCGTCAGACAGGTTGGGCGGAGCTTGGAGATGGATATCGGCAGGAAGGATCAGCCGTGCAAGAGCGATGGCCTGCAGGTAGTCGTCGTGATCACACGGCGGCCATAGGTGCATCGATGTACCGTCTTTCGGCAGGAAGTTCTGCACGATGACTTCTTGCACATGACCGTGGCGGCGGTGTGATGCAGCGATGGCTTCGAGGGCCTCGATGCGGTCCTGGAGCGACTCGCCAATACCCACGAGGATCCCGGTGGTAAACGGGATCTGGAGTTCACCAGCCCACTCAAGGGTGTCCAAACGACGTTGTGGTTCTTTGTCAGGGGCGCCACGGTGGGCTTTGAGGTTCGGGTTCAGCGACTCGATCATCATGCCTTGGCTCGGCGAGACCTTGCGCAACCGAGCGAGTTCGTCGGCGTACAGGGCGCCAGCGTTGGCGTGGGGCAGCAGTCCGGTCTCGTTGCGAACCATTTCGCACATAGCAACGAGGTAGTCAACGGTGGTTTCGTAGCCGTTGTCTCGCAGCCATTCCTGCGCGATTGGGTAACGAAGTTCAGGTCGCTCACCCAGGGTGAATAACGCCTCGTGCGTGCCGACCTTTGCACCCTGGCGTGCGATCTTTAGGACCTCGCGGGGACTAAGGAATGGCGATTCGAGACGGGCTGGAGGTTGGGCAAAGGTGCAGTATCCACACTTGTCCTGGCATAACATCGTGAGCGGGATGAACACCTTGGGGGAGTACGTGACCCTGGTTCCGTAGGTGTCGTCGCGGACCTGACGTGCCCGAGCGAGTAGCTCGGTGAACGGCAGTTCCAGTAGCGCTGCACTGTTGGTTGCATCGCTGCTGGGGCTGTTGTGGGAGTGGTGAGTGGTAGTCACATTATTCCTGTCGGCCGGGGCCGGGACGAGATCGGATATGGCTTGGCCCCACGGTTTCATCACACGTGGGACAAAGAAGAACTTGTTCGAGGGGGGTCGCACATACGTCGTGTACGAGCAATGTGGGCGGCTGGCCGTCGGCAGCCCAACGGTCGCCCCAACCCATGAGCGCAACCAGTGACGGCGACAGATCCATGCCTTTGGGCGTGAGTCGATACTCGAACCGGAGTGGGCGATCCTGATACGGGACTTTGTGCAAAATGTCAGCATCGACCAGGCGGGTGAGTCGATCGGTCAGCAGGTTTCGTGCAATACCGAGGTCGTCACGAAGCTGGCCAAAGCGATGAACACCCCGAAAGATGTCTCGCATGATGAGCAAGGTCCAGCGGTCACCTACGAGATCGAGCGTTGCCTTGATGGAACAGGTACCAGGATCTGTGGCGTCCAGGTCGGTGGTAGCTCGGGCGGTGGCGTTGACCGCGGGTTTTGCTGGTGAACTCATAGCGAGTTGCAACTTTAAACTTAGTCGGTCTTGAAACGCAACTTAGCTCGCAACATGACAAGACAAAACATGCCGGGACAAGGAGACGCCGAAGGAGCTGTCAGCCGCCCGTCATGATCTCTGACCGAGAAACAGTCTAGATTTCTGAAATGTCTGAGACCACGACTCGCCACGGTTATGACGCCATCGTGATTGGCGCCGGAGTGATGGGAGCATCGATCACGCTCGAACTCTCGCGCAGCGGCCGCAGGGTTGTGTGCGTCGACGCTGGCCCAGCAGTAGGAGCGGGGTCCACGAGTTCGTCGTCGGCGATCATCCGATTCAATTACTCCACCTTCGACTCCGTGCTCACGGCGTGGGAAGCAGCCCATCGTTGGAAGGACTTCGCCCGCCACCTGGGCATGACCGATCCCGACGGCATGGCCAACCTGATAACCACGGGTTGCCTGGCACTCGACACCCCGGGCGACAATCGGCCACAGGTGAGCGCAATCTTTCGCGACATCGGGATTCCGTTCGAAGACCTGACCGGAGGCCAGATCCAAGCCAGAATGCCTGCGTTGGCCAAGGGTGACTTCTGGCCGCCTCGGCCGGTTGACGATCCCCAGTTCGCCGACGAACCGACCAAGGACATTGCCGGCTACTACACGACAGAAGGCGGTTTCATCGACGACCCGATGCGGGCTGCTCAGAACTTCATGTTCGCAGCACGCTCCCACGGAGCCGAGGTCCGACTTCACTCGGCGGTCGTCGAGATTCCCCAGAGCGATGGCAAGGTTGATGGTGTCGTGCTTGCCTCAGGCGAACACATCAGTGCGCCGGTCGTCATCAATGTTGGCGGTCCAGCGGCGTCTGCACTCAATCGGCTCGCGGGCGTAGCCGACGAAATGAATATCTCCAGCCGACCAATGCGTCAGGAAGTTCATGTCGTGCCTGCGCCCGACTCCTTCACAACGGAAACCGGTTCGTTGGTCAGTGACCCGGGTGTGGGTGTCTACTTCCGTCCTGGGCCTGGTGGCACCGTGCTGATTGGTAGCTCCGAACCGGCGTGCGATGAGCTGCAATGGATCGACGATCACACCAATTTCGTGAACACACCCACCCCGGAGCTGTTCGAGGCCCAGGTTCTTCGCGCCGCCCGGCGACTACCCGACATGCGTATTCCGCTTGCCCCCGTAGGCCTGGCTGACCTGTACGACGCCAGCGACGATTGGGCGCCGTTATATGACAAAAGCAGCCTGAGCGGCTTCTTCATGGCCTGCGGCACCAGCGGAAATCAGTTCAAGAACGCGCCAATGGTCGGCTACTTTCTCCGGGCATTGGTCGATGCCCACGATGTCGGCCAGGATCATGACCAGAATCCGGTGCGGGTAACTGGGGAGCTCACCGGTCGTGAGATCAACCTGGCTGCCTTTTCCCGGCTCCGAGAGATGACGAACACCAGCAACTCTGTTCTGGGCTAAGAATCAGGCGCACTGTGGGTTGATGGTCTTTGGGAGCAGCGTCTTCCGACGCACGACAACCCCGTCAACGTCGGCTGCTCCGTTTGCGCTGCCCGACCTCTGGCCACAGCAACGTGATCATGCTCGTGCGCAGGTCGGCGTGCTGGTCTATCAGGGTGTCACGACTGCCGAGATCGACGAACCAGCGCGAACACTGGCCGATGGTCTCGACGCTGATGTGGTGCATATTGCGGTGGCCGCTGAACCGGTTGTAGATGTCGAACCCGTTCGCACCGTGCAGGTGACAGTCACCACGTCTGATCCCCGGGCGCTGCGCAATGACGTGCTGGTCATTCTTGGCGGTTTGGGCTGGGAGCGGCTGGTGGACGACCTCGGGTTGATGGCCTGGGTTACGCACGCATCGAAGGCAGCACATGGAGTATTGGCGATCTCTACCGGCAGCCTGATCCTTGCGTCCGCCGGTCGGTTGGCAGGCCATGCCGCAACTGGACACAGGCTCGCTCGTGATGCGTTGTCAGCACTCGGCGCTCAGGTCCACACTGGTCGCACCGCTCAGAGTGAAGATCACCGGACGGTCACCGCCGCAGGAGCCCTATCGGCTATCGAGGCTGCAGCCGACCTAGCCGAGCGAGTGCGGTGGGGCTCGGCCTAGGCCTGGTTCGTGTCGTCACCGGGTTCATCGAGCGCGGTGAGATCGGCAGGTACATCGACAGCGTGTTCACGCAGTATTTCGAGGGGCACGATTTGGGTCGCAAGTTCGTGTGTGCTGGCAAGCACAACCGGTGCAGCTGCGCCGTCCATGTGGGCCCGAAGCCAGTTGGCTGCAGTCACGCACCATCGATCGCCAGGATTCAGACCAGGGAATCCGTACTGCGGTGCAGGCGTGCCTAGTGGGTTTCCGATGCTGGCCTGGTGATCCAGGAACTCACGGCTGACCACGGCACAGATCGTGTGGCTCCCAACGTCGCCGGGATCGGTGTTACAGCAGCCATCGCGGTGCCAACCGGTCATCGGTTCGGTGCCGCACGGTTCAAGTGGGTCACCGAGCACGTTGCGGGCTTCAGGAGCGTTCATGGTCTGAGTATCGCGCTAGTTGCTGGTTGGAAACGGGATGTAGCGCTACTCGTGTTTCGGCTTAGCTGCCCAGATTGGCTAGTTCAGCCCAGCTTTGTTGCGTAACCAACGCCATTGCAGTGCTCTGCGTACCACCAGAAATACGTACACGACGCCGACTACCACAACTGGCCAACCGATCAAGGCGATCCAGGTCGCAAGGAAAACGCCGAGCACGATGATGACGAAGCCCACGGTTGCATCAGCGAGAAGCACCGCTTTCCAGTTGGGCGCAAAAGTTGCGGTTCGAGCGTGACGGAGCATGGGTCCAACGTCGAGTGCCTCGAGGTCGATGGGTTCAATTCGTTCGTGACCGTTCATGACGGATGAAGAGGTTGGAAGTCGATACGCCAAAGATAGCGAACCACCGGGCGCTGAATGGACCTAGTGCTCCGGGAGTTGGTTGGCGTTTCGATAATGTCGTCCGCCAACGTGCACCGTGCGGCTCTAGTAATCGGCAGCGGCAGGAACGGAAAATCGACGTTCCTCAGGGTGATTGAGGCGCACGTGGGCAGTAAATACTGCTCAAACGTGACATGCAGGACATGGACAAGAACTGCTTCGCAAGCTTGACTAAGCTGTGATAGGAATCACTTGTCAAAGCGGAAGGAATTCTTATGCAAGAAACTATGTGGAGCGACTTAGGTGACCAGGCTGCTGCAAATCAAAGGGGAAACACACTCACGTACATGGTTGCTAACGCTGCATTGACCGCCACGGTTGTTTTTGGCGAAGCGGCAGATTATTCATTTCTGTTGATCGTGAGCGCTATCGGCGTCGGTCTATTTGGGATACTTAGTTTCGAGAATTCACAGCAAAGCTTTATGGGTTTGGTGAAGGGCATGCCTGCTTCTGTGGCGGCTACGCCGATGGGCGAGGCTGCTAAGAAAACGCCGTTCACCTTGTTTCGGATGGCTAATACCGTTATTTGCGGACTCATTGCGATAGCGCAAATCATCGCTGTTACCGGCTAATGCAGGTGAAAATGGGCAAGTGAGCTGGGTGCAGCTGGTGTGACAAAGACTATTTCATTAGCTTTCGTCGCGCTGATTTATCGACCGTGGACCGCCGGCACTGTGCCGACGTCATCAGAATGAGTTAAACGCTCGAGCTGTAGACGTCGCTGAATCGTTCGCTGAGTGGATCGCAGACGTCGACGTCACTGCACGCATGGCAAGGACAGCATGCAAATGCTGCTCTCTTCTATTCTTGCTGTCACGATCCCCTCGCACTCGACGAGATCGGCCCGTGGTCATCGAGCTGTAAGTCCCCGTAAGCAGCAGTTAATTTGGTGGGGGTGATTCACTACGGTGCGTTCAAGGCCTCGGTACCTTGCGGCGTATGCGACATAATCGATCAAGCCATTCAGATGTATGGCGGCCTCGGGGTTTGTCAGTTCCCGCCACCGGCGTCCAGCTACGCCGCGATCCGAACACTCCGTTTGGCCGATGGCCCCGACGTGGTGCACCACATGGTCGTAGGCCGTGCCGAGCTCTGAAAGAGCGAACACGACGGAACAAACGACCCAATGGCCTGGGTGCGCCCGAGCTGAGAAAGCCAGCTGAAAAACAGTTGAGCTGAAAAACAGTTGAATAGCGCTCGGTACGATGGTGGCTCTACGGTCAACCCCATGATTGAGCTAGAACGCCATGACGCCGTCTTCGTCCTCACCATGGTCGACGACGAGAATCGTTGGAACACATCATTTGTGCGAGAGTTCGCCAAGGCGCTCGACGAGGTGGAAGCCTCCGAGGGCGCAGCGGCTCTGGTCACCATGTCTGCCCACGACAAGTTCTTCTCGAATGGGTTGGACCTTGAGTGGATCTCGAGCGAGGGTGAACACCGCGGTGGTGATCGCCAAACGTTCGGCGCGGAGTTCATGGAAGTCATGGGCCGGATCATCACACTGCCAATGCCGACCATTGCCGCCGTCAACGGCCATGCGTTCGGTGCAGGTTTCATGTGTGCCATCGGACATGACGTACGGATCATGCGCGAAGACCGCGGCTACCTGTGTGCGAATGAACTCCAGATCGGCCTCACTGTGCCTGTCCCAGAGATCGCATTGTTCCGCCACAAGATCCCTGCACCTGCGTTCCACGAGACCATCATTCTGTCCAAACGATGGAC
>Ga0115564_10001758_pt1 | contig 19389 bp, 24 predicted proteins | sample COGITO_mtgs_1105_7_FD_88680 | JGI IMG/M metagenome (GOLD analysis project Ga0115564, IMG submission 88680) | Pelagic marine microbial communities from North Sea - COGITO_mtgs_110523 | ecosystem: Environmental > Aquatic > Marine > Epipelagic | place: Germany:Helgoland, sampling site Kabeltonne...
CTATCAGAACTGGGTTCGCGACCTGCCGCGGTTGACCCGTGCCGTGATCGCGGCAGCAAGGGCCAGCGGCGCAACTGTCGTCATCCCGGGCAATGTTTATAATTTTGGCGAAAACGCGCCCGAAATCCTGACACCTACCACACCGTGGCGCCCAACAACCCGCAAGGGCCAGCTGCGCGTCGTGATGGAAAACGCATATAAGCAAGCTGGGGTTCCCACCATTGTGTTGCGCAGCGGTCATTTTGTTTTGCGGGGCCAGACGGACAATTGGTTTGACGGCTACATGACCACCAAGTCCCATGCGGGCAAAACGATGTATCCCGGACCGCTCGACCGCATGCATTCGTGGGCCTATCTGCCTGATATGGGGCGGGCGATTGTTCAATTGGCTGAAAAGCGCAGCGAATTCCAGACATTTGAGGATTTCGGGTTTGAAGGGTATTCCATGAAAGGTGCCGATTTTGTGGATGCGGTTGCGAATGCCACGGGGCGCGCGCAAAAGGTAACTCGTTTGCCTTGGCCACTGATCGGGCTGCTGGGCCTGTTCAACGCCAAAATGCGCGAGGTTTATGAAATGCGGTATCTGTGGCACACGCCGCACCGCGTTGATGGGGCCAAGCTGGCAGCCGCGTTGCCGACGTTTAAGCCCACCCCAATGGCCGATGCGCTAAAGGCGGCCCTTCGGTCCTAATTGCTGCGCGCGGGGTGCAATTGCTGTACTGCGGCAGGCTTGCGCTTTCCTTTCTGGTGTTCAAGTAATATGCTGTAGTGCAGCACGCATTTCGGGAGAACCACCGTGGCAGACAAACCCAAACAGTTGCTTATCAAGCGCTATGCGTCACGGCGGCTTTATAACACCGAGACGAGCGATTATGTCACGCTGGAGGACATCGCGGGATTCATCCGCGATGGCCGTGAGGTGCAGATTATTGATCTGAAGTCCGGTGATGATCTGACGCGGCAGTACCTGCTGCAGATCATCGCGGAACATGAAAGCCGCGGCGAATCTGTTTTGCCGGTCGAGGTGCTGAACGATCTGGTGCGCAGCTATATGTCAGGTGATGTATCTGTGGTGCCGCAGTTCCTGAAAGCGTCTTTTGATATGCTGCGGGATGGTCAGACCAAGGTGATGGAAAATATGTCATCCCTGAACCCGATCACCAAAATGCCCGGTATGGAAGCGATGCAGGCCCAACAAGAAGCGTTTTTGCGGGCCATGACGGGCGGCTGGGGCGGGATGGCAAAGGTCCAACCTGACAAAGAAGCCGCTGATGATGTGAACAAAAACGATGATCTGGACGCGATCAAAAAGCAACTTGCCGAGTTGCAAAGCAAGCTTTCGAACATGAAGTGAGTAACGACGCGTCCGGCGATGAAACCGGGCGCCTCATACTACGTTGATCTAAACACCCAACCGGTCGCGCATGGCGTACCACGTCATCGCCATGATCAGCAGCGGCGTGCGCAAGGCACCGCCGCCCGGAAACGGCATTGCAGGCACATTGGCCATCGTATCAAATCCGTCGCCATCGCCTTGAATTGCGCGGGCCATCAACAAACCGGCCTGGGTTGCGTTGCCGACGCCATGACCCGAATAGCCCGACGCCGACAGGATATTGCGCCCGACACGCGCCAGATATGGCATCCGTTTGACGGTGATCCCCAGCGTGCCGCCCCAGGCATAGTCAATCTTGATGTTGCTCAACTGTGGGAAAATCACTGACATCGGTGCGCGTACTTTGGCAGCAATGTCTGATGGGAAGCGGTAGCCATAGCTTTCGCCGCCACCAAACAGCAGCCTGCCGTCGTGGGACAGGCGAAAGTAATTCACCACAAACCGGCTGTCGGCGACGGCCACATCGCGGGGCAGGACGTCGCGGATGCGGTCGCCCAAAGGTTCCGTTGCGGCAATAAAGTTGTTGATCGGCATCACCCGCGCGGCAACTTTGCGGTTCAGCGTGCCCAGATAGCCGTTGCAGGCAAGGATCACATGATCGGCCATCACATGGCCCGCGTCTGTCTGGACTTTGGCCTTGGCACCTTCGTCGATGTGATGGACTGCAGAGTTTTCAAAAATGCGCACACCCGCATCGCGCGTAGCCGCCGCCAACCCCAAGGCAAACCGCAAAGGATGCAGATGTGCAGCCCCCATATCCAGCACACCGCCCAGATAATCAGGCGATGGGCAGACATCCTGCAATGCCGCATGGTCCAGCGTTTCGATCTGGTTGTAGGCGTATACGTCCTGCAAATGCGCTGCATAGCGGTGCAGATCAGCGACATCGCCCTTGTCAGATGCAGTCCATGCTACACCGGGTTTCAGGTAACAGTCGATTTTATGATGTGTGATCAGGGATTTAACCAGATCCTTGGCGTCTTGGCCCATATCCCAAAGACGCTTGGCATGCCCGATCCCCAGCATCTTTTCCAGCTTGTCCTGATCAACACGTTGACCGCTGCCCAACTGACCGCCATTGCGCCCAGATGCGCCAAAGCCCACGCGCTGCGCATCCAAGAGCACCACGTCGCGCCCGGCTTGGGCAAGATGAAGGGCCGCCGAGAGCCCGGTATATCCAGCACCAACCACGCAAACATCGGCCTTTTGCGCACCCTTTAGGGGTGCGAAACGCGGCAAGGCGTCAGCGGTCGCAGTATACCAGCTTTGGGGATACTGGCCGCGTTTGTCATTGGCGAAAAGCAGGTTCACAGGCGTATGGTGTCCAGACAGCAGATCAACGGATTACACGTTCAAAAGCAAATGTTCACGCTCCCAAGGGGAGATGACTTGCAGGAATTCTTCGTATTCGGCGCGTTTCACAATGGCATAGACCCGCGCAAAATCTGCACCTAGGACCTCGTGTAGAGCTGTTGCCTCCTCGAACACGTCCAGCGCCTCACCCAATACTGCGGGAATGTCGCCGTCCCCGTCATAGGCATCGCCCTTGAATTCTTCCTTGGGTGCTTTGGCTTCCATCAAGCCCAGATACCCACAAGCCAGCGACGCCGCGATGGCCAGATAGGGGTTACAGTCCATGCCCGCCAGCCGGTTCTCGACACGCCGCGCTTCGGGTGAGGAAAGCGGCACGCGAATGCCGGTTGTGCGGTTGTCGCGGCCCCATTCAAGATTGATGGGGGCGGCATGGTCTTTGACATACCGGCGGTAGCTGTTCACGTAAGGCGCCATGACCGCAAGCGCAGAAGGCATGTGGTTCTGCATGCCCGCGATGTAATGCATGAATTTATCGGTTTCCGCGCCTGATGGGTCCGAAAAGACGTTCTTGCCAGTTTTCACATCCAGCACCGAATGGTGGATGTGCATGGCGGAACCGGGTTCATCCGCGATCGGCTTTGCCATGAATGTGGCATAGCAATTGTGCCGCATTGCCGCTTCGCGGATCAGGCGTTTGAAATAGAACACCTCGTCAGCCAGTTTGACCGGATCGCCGTGCACCAGATTTATCTCAAGCTGGCCTGCACCGCCTTCTTGGGTGATGCCGTCAATCTCGAAACCTTGGGCTTCGGCGAAATCATAAATGTCGTCGATCACAGGACCGAATTCATCCACAGCCGTCATTGAATAGGCCTGACGCGCCGCTGCGGGACGGCCCGAGCGCCCGATCATTGGTTTGATATCCTGTGCAGGATCAAGGTTACGCGCAACCAGAAAGAACTCCATCTCCGGAGCGACAATAGGTTCCCAACCTTGGGCGCGGTAAAGTGCGACCACGCGTTTAAGCACGTTGCGCGGGCTGAACGGCACTGCAACGCCGTTGCGGTCGTATGCGTCGTGGATGACCTGCAAAGTCCAGTCGCCGGTCCAAGGGGCTGCGGTGGCCGTGCTCATATCGGGCTTCAGGATCATGTCCTTTTCGATAAAGCCCTCATCGCCTGCGGCCTCACCCCAATCGCCGGTGATGGTTTGGTAAAAGATGCTGTCGGGCAGGTGAAACGACGTTTGCTTGGCAAATTTCGATGCGGGCACCGCCTTGCCGCGCGCAATGCCCGGCAGATCGGAAATGATGCATTCCACTTCGTCAAGGCGTCTGCCCTCAAGGTATGCTTGTGCCGCCAGCGGCAATCCTTTGATCAAATCGGCCATCAGGCCCTCGCTTTCTTGAAAAACGCTCTCATTTGTGCGGCGATTGTTTCCTGATCCAGCGGTGCGCCAAGGCGCTTGGTCGCGGTCTCTAGCAGGTCGTCAGGCACGACCCCTTTGCCACGGTGGGTGATCAGACCCTCGATAAAGTCGTCGCCATATTCGGGATGTGGCTGAATGCTCCACATGCGGTCATCATAGAGCAGAGCCGCGTTGGCGCAAAAGTCCGTTTCGCCGATGACTTTGGCAGTGGCGGGTTTTTCCACCACCTGATCCTGATGCCACGCGTTGATCGCATAGGTTTGGTCGCCCATACGGTAATCGACCTGACCCACGGACCAGCCGCCTTTGAATTTCTCGACCTTGCCGCCCATGGCTTGCGCAATGATCTGGTGGCCAAAGCACACGCCGATCACGGGCACATGTGCCGCATAACTGTCGCGGATGAATTGTTCCAACGGGGGGATCCACGGGTGCGGCTCATAGGCGCCATGTTTGGATCCGGTGATCAACCATCCTTCTGCATCATGCACGCTTGCGGGCATTTCGCCATCCACCACGGACCATGCCTGATAAGTGAACCCGTCGTCCCCCAGCAGGCGTTGAAAATAGCCGTCATAAAGGCCGCCTTGGGACATTTCCTCAGGTGGATGACCGGTGATCAGAATGCCGATTTTCATGGGTTTTCCTTATACGGTATCGAGGTAGATTTCGACCTGCTCTTTGGGCGTCAGTTCGTCCATGTAGTGCAGTTCCTGACGCTTGGTGGACACGAAATTGCGCACCAGTTCGGGGGCAAAAATCCGCGCGATTGCGGGGTCTTTCTCAAACAGATCAATCGCAGTTTTCCAGTCTGTCGGGATCTGCGGCAGGTCGGCCGCATAGGCATTGCCGGTAATCGGGGCAGGCGGCAACACGCCGTCTTCGATGCCGTTGATGGCCGCACCCAAAACGGCCGCCAGCATCAGATAGGGGTTCACATCGCCACCTGAAACGCGGTGCTCGATCCGGCGGGCCTTGTGGCTGCCAGATGGAATTCTGATCGACGCGGTGCGGTTCTCATAGGCCCAGCTGACGCCGGTGGGGGCGTGACTGCCCGGCACCATCCGGTCAAAACTGTTGGCATGGGGCGCGAATACCAGCGCCGATCCTGCCATTGCATTCAGGCAACCCGCCACGGCATGCCGCATCATATCGGTGCCTTCGTCGCCGCCATTGTCAAACACGTTGTCTCCGTTTTCATCCAAGACCGAAAAATGCGTGTGCAGGCCGGAACCGGGATAATCCTCGTAAGGTTTCGCCATAAAGCTGGCCGCAAAGCCGTGTTTGCGCGCCATCCCTTTGACCAGCATTTTGAAAAGCCATGCGTCGTCTGCGGCGCGCAGGGCGTCGTCGCAATGCATCAGGTTAATCTCGAACTGGCCCAGACCCGCTTCAGAAATTGCGGTATCGGCGGGAATGTCCATCTCTTCGCAAGCATCATAGAGGTCGGTAAAGAACGCATCGAACTGGTCCAGCGCGCGGATCGACAGGGTCTCAGCCGCTTTGCGGCGTTTGCCAGAGCGTGGAGAGATCGGAATTTGCAAGTTGCGGCCCGAATCGTCGATCAAAAAGAACTCCAGCTCGACTGCGCAAACCGGCGTCAGACCGCGCGCCTTGAAACGGTCCAGCACAGCCCGTAGCGCATGACGCGGATCGCCTGCATAGGGGCGGCCATCATCGTGGAACATCCAGATCGGCAGCAAAGCAGAAGGGTTCTCGAGCCATGGCATCGGCATAAAACCGCGTTCGGTCGGTTTCAGCACACCGTCGCGGTCACCGGATTCAAGCACCAGCGGGCTGTCATCAATATCTTCGCCCCAGATATCAAGGTTCAGAACAGAAAAAGGAAAGCGTGTGCCATCCTCGACGACTTTGTCGGCATAGCGGGTGGGGATGCGTTTGCCGCGCGGCTGGCCATTTAGGTCAGCGGCAGCAACACGAATGGTTCGGACGGACGGATTCTTGCGAAGCCAATTTTTCATAACTCACCTTCTGGACGGTGGGCCATGCGGTTGGCGTTGTGCCAAGGGCATCCGCCGCCCACGCGCCGAATAATTTGATCAAATTACAAATACTACCTGATCATATTGGGACGCAAGCGCAAACTTCTGCGCGCCTCTTGCGGCAGATGGCGGTTCAGGCGTCTGTTGACCAGACCAAAGACGCCGATCACGACCAGCGTCAGCAGAACAAAATAACCCGCAAGGATCGGATATGGCACAAAGGGGTTAAACGTCTTGTCGGCAAAATAGCTTGCGTAATAGAGCGCATCGCCGCGTTGTTGGGACGCGGGAAAGCCGCTGAGAAAAACAAGCGTCGTTGCGTGAAACAGAAAAATAGCCTCGTTCGTGTAGGCGGGCCACCCGAGGCGCAGCATTGTCGGCCAGATCACCCGCCGGAACCGCGCCCAACCTGAGAGGCCGTAGGCATCCGCCGCCTCGATGTCCCCTTTGGGGATGGACTGCAACGCGCCATAGAAAATCTCGGCTGTGTAGGCGGATGTGTTAAAGAACAAGACCACCAGCGCGCCCAGCCATGCGGCAGAAAACGGATCAAAAATGGGGTGCTGTGATTTGAGGGTGAGAAACAGGAAGTAGCCAAAAAAGAACTGGATAAACAAGGGCGAGCCACGGAACAGGAAAATGAACCATTCAGACGGTTTGCGGAACCACGGGTTCGCGCTGGCCTTGCCCAGCCCGAGTGCAGTGGCAAAGAAAAAACCCATCAGCAGGGCGGTGACGCCAAAATATACATTCCAGATCATGCCCGACCCGATCAGGGTAAAATGTTCACACAAAGTGAACCCTTCGCGCGGCAGCAGGCGTTCACCGTAGCCCAGCGAGCGGAACGCATAGTCCCGAATGGTCTGCAAACAACTCATGCGGGGGCCTTGCGCTGTGCTTCACCGCCGGTGGTGGCCTGTCCTTTGGTCAGGCGCGTCATCAAGCGACCAAGGACAATTTCAGAGACGCGGGTGAAGGCGAGGTAGAAGACCAAAAGGGCCAAGAAGTACCACACACGCCAGTCGCCATGCGGATATTCGGTAAAGCGCGGCGTGCGGGCACTGCCCAATTCGCGCGCCCAATAGACGATGTCTTCGACCCCCAGCAAGAACAGCAACGGCGTTGCCTTGATCAAGACCATCCACAGGTTGGACAGACCGGGCAGGGCATAAACCCACATCTGTGGCACCACGATGCGCCAAAACGCCTGGCGGGTGCTCATCCCGTAGGCCTCTGCCGTTTCGATCTGGGCACGCGGCACAGCCTGCATCGCCCCGAACAACACGTTCGCCGCAAAGGCGCCAAACACGATCGCGAATGTCAGCACCGCCAGCGCAAACCCGTAGGTTTCATGCACCCATTGCGGGGAATTGCCCAAAGGCAGCTTGGCCGCCTGACAGACGATAAAATCGCTGCCCTGCCGGATCGGTTCATCCCAATCGGGGCATTTGATCTTGTGACGCAGGTATTCAAACCCCTGATCCAGCGCGATCACGAAAAACAGAAAAAACGCAATGTCGGGGACGCCGCGCACGACGGCGATATAGGTCTTGCCAAACCACCGGGCCGGGGCAAAACGCGCCCGAGCAGCCATCGCTCCGCCAAACCCGAACGCCAGCGACGTGGGCGCCGTGATCGCCAAAAGCAGCAGAACAGTGCCAAAGGAGAAATAGAAAGCCATATGTTTGCCGGTAGTCAGATAGCAACTGAGCCACGTCAGCCCCTCCAGCGATCCCGGATCAACGCAATACTCAAACATCACAGACCCCTTGCAGGTCTGCGGCGTGGAATCGCGGATATGAGGAGCGGAGGACCATCATCTCAAAAAGGGGCAGGTGCACCGCACCCGCCCCGATCTTTGATTATTCGTAGATCGCAGCGCCTTCGCCGAACCATTTGATGATGGCGGCATTTAATGTGCCATCTTCTTTCATGGAGGTGATCGCCGCATCGAACTTGGCTTTCAGCTCTGTATCGCTTTCGCGCAGACCCATGCCAACGCCGCCGCCAAGCTGGACGTCGTCGCCTGCAAATACCATTTCACCGCCGGACGCTTCGACAGTCGGCACAAGTGCGTCCTTGTCAGCAAAAACCGCGTCCGCTTCGCCTGACATCACAGCCGCGACTGTTTCGTCAAAGGTTGCAAATTCCAGCAGGGTCGCGCCGGATTCAGCCACATAGCCAGACTGGATCGTGCTGGTCTGTGCCGCGATCACGCCACCCATCAGGTCTGCATCGGCAGACAGCGCTGCATAGGCAGAAGAGGCTGGCGGGATGTAGTTTTGCGTGAAGTCAATGACTTCGTCGCGCTCATCCGTGATCGACATGCCAGCGATGATGGTATCGTAGTTGCCGGATGTCAGGTTCGGGATGATGCTGTCCCAGTCGTTTGTGACCCATTCGCAAGTCAGCTCAGCGCGCTTGCACAGCTCGTCGCCAACTTCGCGCTCAAAGCCGTCAACTTCGCCAGCGTCATTAAGGAAGTTATACGGCGCATACGCACCTTCGGTGCCCATGCGGATGGTTTTGCCGTGGCCATCTGCCAATGCGATACCGGCGGACAGGGACAGTGCAACAGCACTCAGAATGATCTTTTTCATGTGGTGATTTCCTGATGTTAGTTTTTGTTTCTAGTTTACGAGGCAAAGGTTGCAGACAGGAACCCGCGCAATCGTTCGGATTTGGGCGCACCAAACAGCGCGTCTGGCGGCCCTTGTTCTTCGACCAGCCCTTGATGCAGGAACACAACGTGGTTCGACACATCGGCGGCCAGTTTCATATCGTGGGTGACGATGATCATGGTGCGGCCCTCTGCGGCCAGATCCTTGATCACTTTGATGACTTCTTGCTCCAACTCCGGGTCCAGCGCCGAGGTTGGCTCATCAAACAAGAGCGCCTCAGGCTCCATACACAGTGCGCGGGCAATCGCGGCGCGCTGTTGTTGACCACCAGAAAGTTGCGCAGGGTAGACATCGCATTTGTCACCGATACCGACCTTGTCCAGATAGCCACGCGCGGATTTTTCGACCTCGGCAGCATCGCGTTTCAGAACTGTCAGGGGCGCTTCCATCACATTTTGCAGGATCGTCATATGCGCCCACAGATTGAACTGCTGAAATACCATGCTCAGGTTGGTGCGGATCCGCAGCACCTGTTTGGCATCTGCCGGGCGGCGGTCATGGCCTTTGCCCTTCCATTTGACCGGCTCGCCTTTGAAAACCATCTCGCCTTGCTGGCTGTCCTCTAGCAGATTGCAGCACCGCAAAAGCGTGGATTTCCCGGACCCCGAAGAGCCAATCAAAGAGATCACATGCCCCTTGGGCGCCGTGAGATCGACACCTTTGATGACCTCCAGCGCGCCATAGGCTTTGTGGAGGTTCTGTATTTGGATCACCGGAGTGGGTTCAGTCACGGGAAGTAGACGCCATTTGTCGTTTCAAACACAGATAAAGCGCGAATTCGTGAACAATTGCAACTGGCGTTAACGCTGACGGGGCAGGCTGACCTCGGGTTAGCCTAGTTTTCGCGCGCCGCTTCGATCCGTTGGCGTGCCAATGCGCTGTCTGTGTCTGTCACACCGATTAGGCTGGCGACCAATCGCAGCAATGCGTTTTCCTCGTCAGAGCGGTGACCATCCGCCAGCACCACCCGCCAAAGCGCCTCAATCACGCCAAGACGTTCGTCGTAAGGCACGGCATCTTTTATGGCGCGGGTAAAACGGACTGTGTCGGGGGCTTCGGTCTCATAGACCTCGGCGTCGCTGCGCTGTCTGGTGGCGTCTCCCTCGGACAATCCGTAGCGATAGCCGACAATCGCGTCGATCATGCGCGCCTCAGAGGCTTCATAACTGTTATCGGTCCGCGCGACACGCACCAAAAGCGCGGTCAACGCAAGACGGGCGTCGGTCTGGGCGAGCGGGGCGGGATCGGGCTGTGTCAGCCGCTTGAGGAAATCTGCAAACATGAAATTGATATAGGGGCGTTTGCGCAGAAGGCCAAGTCAGATGCCCTTTTTTGCGGTCTCGCGTGCGGCCTGAATGTCGATCTCTGTCAAACCGAGCGCGGTCTCTATCTCGGTAAGTTGCAATTCTTCGGCCTCATCAGAATGCCCGTCAGCCAACGCGACGGTCCACATCGCGTCACCAAGCGCCTTGCGGTCTGCGTAATCCACTTCCTCGCGCAGGATTTGCGCATATTCGGGTGTGCCGGGCGCATGGCGTTCCAATTGTTCGCAGGTGGCACGCAATTTTGCCGCCTCAATGGGTTTCAGACCGAATGTCCTAGCAAGAATGCGGTCGATCTGACCAATCTCTGACGCCTTATAATTACGATCCGCAAAAGCCACCCGCACCAACAGTGCGCCAAGCGCAAGTTGCGCGTTGGGCTGCGGCAGCGGCTTTGGCTCGGGGGTACGACGGGGAAAAAGGCGTTCAAACATCAGGAAAGGTTAACTCAATTCAGGGGTCTTGCCAAAGCGCAAGGTATCCAGTGCCATACCTTGGGGATCTTTGTTTGTCAGTACAAAACCGGCAATGTCGCTGCTGCCATCGGCACGTAGAAACCCGACCGAGAATTCACCCGTGGGTTCAATCGGCACCTGACCCAACAACGTGCCGTCACGGCGGTGGAATGTCACATATGCAACGCCTGCCTCGCCACCGCGCAGATCGAACGCCAGCGCGGATTGGTCTTCGTCGAATAGGACTGCAATTGCCCCTTCGCCTTGCGCGTCGCGTTTGGGAAACCCGCGCACGCCGTAACCATTCAGCACCGTATTGCCACCAAACCGGACCAGTGACAGGTTTTGTCCCGCCGCACCGGGCAACATCGTCAGCGGTGCGAATGCACTGCCGGTGACTTCGTCATGGGTGCCTGCGCCATATACCGATTGACCGGCAAACCGTTCACCGAATGTGGCACCGGGCAGAGGCAGGATATCATCGACCAGATATCCCGGTCCGGCGCCACTGCGCACATCGTCAAACGTAATGACCTGCGGCAGGCTCAAACTGTCCGGATCGACAAGGCAGACCGGTGTGACGCAGGCAAATGCGCTGGCAGGTAACAGGTAAATCGCAAGAGCTAAAATACGTATCATGCAAACTGCATAACACAGTTTTTAGCTGTCGTACCCCTCAACAATCACAAGACTGCCTTCGGAGGCCGGCAAACGGATTTCTTTGGCGCTTTTATAGGCATCGCTGTCATAGCAAGCTTGGGCATCTGCGTAGGATGCGAATTCAATCACAACGGTGCGCGAACGCCAGGTGCCTTCTGCGACGGATTGGGGGCCACCGCGCACAACGAATTTCGCGCCAGAGTCAGCAAAGGGTTTCGCATTCGCTGCGCGGTAGGTGTCGTAGGTCTGGGCGTCATGCACATCCATCTGTGCGATCCAGTATCCTTTGGCCATCACGTCTATCCATTGCTCAAGGTGTTGAATTTCGCGCTCAATCGCTTTGTCTCATCTGCCAATCCGTAAGGCGGATTGATGATGAACATGCCTGAGCCGGTCATTCCGTGACCCGGTCGGGCAGGCGGAAAACGGACCTCATGACGCAGCGCCTGTGGGTGCGCGCTGACAAGCGCAGACAACATTGGGGCATGGGCGTTCAACGTCAGGATCGGATACCACAGCGCAATGATGCCGACATTCCATGCTCTGCTGAGTTTGCCGATGTGGCGCGGAATGGTGACGTAATCTTCTTTAACTTCAAAACTGGGATCAATCAGCAGCATACCACGACGCGGGGTGGGCGGCGTCAGGGCGTAGGCCATGCCGAACCCGTCCGTGTGGTAGCATTTGACTGGATATGGCGACATCGCCAGTTCAAGGGCCGCATGTTCGCGGGGGTGCAATTCTGCAAGGTGGATATAGTCGGTATCGCGCAGCAATTGACCGGCGATCAGCGGTGATCCGGGGTAGGCATGCGCGCCATCGGACGCTTTGACCTGATCCAATACGCGGGCGTATGGGTGATCTGCGCCAAACCAGTCGGCGACTTTCTCGATGCCCTGTGCCGCCTCGCCGGTTTTGAGCGCAGCATCATCGCGCAGATCGTAAAGCGCCCGGCCCGCATGGGTCTCCATATAGGTGAGCGGTTTATCCTTGCGGGTCTGATAGGCAAGCGTCCACGCCAGCAGGGCATGTTTGTGAACATCCGCCAGATTTCCGGCGTGATAGATGTGTTGATAACTGAGCATGGGAGCGGTCTACCTTATTGCGTGCTGCACACAAGTCTCAGACCAGACGCGACATTTCCTTGGCGGCGCGCACGAAGTCCTTGAACAACGGGTGCGGTGCAAACGGTTTTGATTTCAGCTCTGGATGGAACTGCACACCGATGAACCACGGATGATCGGGCCATTCGATGATCTCGGGCAGTTTGCCGTCAGGGGACATGCCGGAAAAGCGCAGGCCGACTTCCTCCAACTGTTCCTTATAGGCAATATCAACTTCGTAGCGGTGGCGGTGGCGTTCATCAATCGTGGTCTTGCCGTAGGCTTTTGCCACGCGCGACCCCTCCATCAACGTCGCATCATAGGCGCCCAGACGCATGGTGCCACCTTTGTCATCGCCCACCTTGCGCTCGACCTTGTGATTGCCCTGCACCCATTCCTTGAGGTGGTAAACAACCGGTTCAAAACGCTTTTTCCCCGCCTCGTGATCGAATTCCTCGGAACCGGCGGCAGGCAATCCTGCAACATTGCGCGCGGCCTCGATCACGGCCATCTGCATACCCAGACAGATGCCAAGGTAGGGCACTTTGTGCTCGCGGGCATATTGCGCGGCCTTGATTTTGCCCTCGGTCCCGCGTTCGCCAAAGCCGCCGGGCACCAGGATCGCGTGGAACCCTTCAAGATGTGGTGCAACGTCTTCGGATTTATCGAAGACTTCCGCATCGACCCATTCGATTTTAACTTTCACGCGGTTGGCCATGCCGCCATGCGTCAGCGCCTCAGAGATGGATTTATATGCGTCGCTCAATTGTGTGTATTTGCCAACGATGGCCACGCGCACTTCACCTTCGGGATTGTGGATGCGGTCATAGACGTCGTGCCAGACCGTCAGATCGGGCTTGGGCGCGGGGGAGATGTCAAAGGCGTCCAACACGGCCTGATCAAGGCCCTGCGCGTGATAAGCCAAGGGTGCCTCGTAGATTGATTCCAGATCGTAAGCTGCCACAACGGACTCTTTACGGACATTACAGAAAAGCGCGATCTTTTCGCGCTCTTTTTCAGGGATCGGATGCTCGGAACGGCAGACCAGAATGTCAGGGGCAATGCCGATGCTTTGCAATTCCTTGACAGAGTGCTGCGTCGGCTTGGTTTTCAACTCGCCGCTGGCGGCGAGGTAAGGCAGCAACGTCAGATGCATGAAAATACACTGCCCGCGCGGTTTGTCGTGGGAAAACTGGCGGATTGCCTCAAAGAAGGGCAGTCCTTCGATGTCGCCGACCGTGCCGCCAATCTCGCAGAGCATGAAATCGACCTCGTCTTCGCCGATCAGCAGAAAATCCTTGATCTCGTTTGTGACGTGGGGAACGACTTGGATCGTTTTGCCCAGATAATCGCCGCGCCGCTCTTTTTCGAGCACTGTCGAATAGATGCGCCCCGATGACACGGAATCGGTATTGCGCGCGGGTACACCGGTAAAGCGTTCGTAGTGGCCCAGATCAAGGTCGGTTTCCGCGCCATCATCGGTCACGAAAACTTCGCCATGTTCAAACGGGCTCATCGTGCCGGGGTCGACGTTCAGGTAGGGGTCAAGCTTGCGCAAACGCACGGAAAATCCACGGGCCTGCAACAACGCACCCAATGCAGCAGATGCCAGACCTTTGCCCAAAGAAGAGACCACACCGCCGGTGATGAATATGTAACGCGCCATGTGTCTTGAGACCTTTCCCGTGTGTATTCTTTTTGCAAGGCTTACCGCAAAATGATGCGCTGCGAAAACCGCAGCCCACGGGATTTAAGCCTAGCAGGATTCGCAGATGCAGCGCAAGGTTCACCTGCTACATGCAGGTGATTCCATTTACGCAACCTCTAAGTCTTGTGGTTAGTCGGCCGCCGGAACCAAAGGTGCCGTATCGCTGGCACTGGGTGGTAGCAAATCATCGCCGCTCACCGCGTCAGGTGACTGTGTGACGGGCGGTGGGGTCAAGCCAAGGCGGTCAACAACTGACGCGCCTGCGGATTTCTGCGCAACCAGCACTGTCAGCGTGATAGAGGTCACGATGAATGCAGCCCCCAGCAACCATGTCAATTTGCCCAGAGCCGTCGCAGCCGACCGGCCGGAAACAGCACCGCCGCCACCGCCCATGCCAAGACCGCCCCCTTCGGAACGTTGCATCAGGACCGCGGCAATAAGGCCGAGCGCCAAGAAAAGGTGTATGATAAGGACGACGTTTTCCATGACACGTACTGCTTTCGTTTTGCTTAGCGGCTATCTAGGCATCTTTGCCGCGCGGGGCAAGGGCGGTTTGGCGGTTAGGACTGCGCGTACCGGTGATCTTTGACCATAGACAAGCGGAAGGCGCTGGGGCAATCTTTGCGCATGCCTCATGATCACTCTCATTCTGATGACCCGCACAGCTTGTTGCCCTCTGATCCTGCCTTACGGGTCAAGGCGCTTGAATCGCTTTTGACGCGCAAAGGATTGGTTGATCCTGCGGCCCTGGACGAGATTATCGACACTTATGAGAACAAGATCGGCCCGCGTAATGGCGCGCGTGTTGTGGCGCGTGCATGGTCTGATCCCGCCTTTCGCACCGCCTTGTTGAAAGACGCGACAGCAGTTGTGGCTGAATTGGGCTATTACGGCCGCCAAGGCGAGCACATGGTCGCGGTTGAGAACACAGATATCCAGCACAATATGGTCGTGTGCACGTTGTGCAGTTGTTATCCTTGGCCCTTGCTGGGCATTCCGCCCGGCTGGTACAAATCCGACGCCTACCGTGCCCGCGTAGTCCGCGAGCCGCGCAAGGTGCTGGCTGATTTCGGAGTGACTTTGCCGTCCGAGACATCCGTGCGCGTTTGGGATTCGACCGCTGAGATGCGCTATCTGGTGATCCCGCAGCGTCCGTCGGGAACGGATGGGTGGGACGAAGAGGCGCTGATGAATTTGGTCAGCCGCGACAGCATGATCGGTACAGCCTTGGCAGGCACCCCATGAGCCGCGTCCACATCATACAAGGCACAGACGCATGAGCCGCGTTCATGACATGGGCGGGCGGTTCGGTGACGGTCCCGTCGTGCCAGAACGTGAGGACGAGATATTCCATGAAGACTGGCACGCGCGCGCTTTGGCGCTGACGCTGGCATCGGGGACGTTGGGTCAATGGAACCTCGACGTCTCACGTCACGCCCGCGAACGGCTTGCGCCGATGGATTACAGCGCCTTTTCCTATTATGAGAAATGGATGGGGGGGCTCGCCACGCTGCTGGTCGATACCGGCGTTGTGACCCGCGAGGAGCTTACCGGCAAATCTGAGCCGCAGCAGAGCCCGTTGGCAGAACGGTGCCTCAAGCCTGAGAATGTGGCGGCAGTACTGGCCAAGGGTGGCCCTGTGGACCGCCCCAGTAACATCGCACCTGCATTTGCAACCGGCGACATTGTGCGGGTCAAACCGCATGCGGAGAACGAGACCGTCAGTGGCGGTCACACGCGTCTGCCATCTTACGCGGCGGGCGCTAAGGGCCGGATTTTGCGTCTGCATGGCAGTCACGTGCTGCCTGACAGCAATGCCCACGGCGGCGGCGAATCCCCCGAGCCGCTTTATGCCGTTGTGTTTGAGGCGTCAGCGCTTTGGGCGCATGCCGAACATCCGCGTGACGAGGTTGTCTTGGACATGTGGCAAAGCTATCTGCTGCCCGTTTCAGATGTTTGATCCTGTATGACCCAACCAGAACCGGCCTTTGAAGCGCCCTGGCACGCGCAGATATTTGCGCTGACCGTGCATCTGAATGAAGCGGGGCATTTTGCGTGGGGCGACTGGGCCGACAGGTTCGGTGCCACGCTCAAGCGTCATGGGCTAGGAAAGGAGCTGAACGGCGGTGACGATTATTTCGCAGCATGGCTAGAGACGCTGGAAAGCTATCTGGCCGAGATCGGCATGGCTGAACCGGCAGATGTCGAGGATCTGCGCGCAGCGTGGGAAGCAGCCTATCTGCGCACACCACACGGCGCGCCCGTGCATCTGGATTAGTCGCGGCTGTAGATACCCGCCTTGAGCAAGAACCTGCGCCATGCGCCCTTGCGGGGTATCCAGCCCAAAACGGGCCGGGAGGTGCCTGCCAGACGGCTGAATTCGTGATTGTCGATGATCCGTTCGGCGCAGCCGCATCCTTCGCCGGTGGCGACTTTGTCGAAATAGAACTTTTGAAAATCATTATGCTTGTCAGGTCTGCGTCCCATGTCGTCTCTCCTATTCGTCGACATCATCCATGTCGGATTGACCAGACAGCGCGCGGCGCACGTGGCTCCAGCTCAGGCCGATACCGAGCACAAAACTGAGCGCCAGCAGACCGAGCCACAGGTTCATGCTGGGGTTATCAAGGCGCAATATCCCGAAATCATAAAGCACCCAAAGACAGGCACCTACCAACGCCAGCACAAGGATCATGCCGAACCCACCGATGGAGCGCAAAGTCGCGCGCAGGTAAATGATGTATCCTATCAGCAACAAAAGGCCGAACAAGGCGGCAAGTGACATGTTCTGTCCGCCGAATGTGCGAACCCAGTCGACATAGTTATACTCTGTCGGGTTAAAGGTCGCGGCCAAAAGGACAAATGCGCAGATCCAGCGCAGAAGAAAGCTCATGTCGGTGCCTGTGGTTGTGTTTCACGGGCATTATCGTGGCGGTGGCCACAAAGTCCAGTGGGGGGCGACTTTTGCCAATGTTGCCCTTCAGTATTTGAAGCGAAAAGAGCCGATTTGGATTTTTGAGTTTCGCGTGGCGCGCCATATGGGTAAGAGGGGCGCGGACATCCGCAAAAAGGAAGATTATTATGGCCAATGTCGTTGTTGTCGGCGCCCAATGGGGCGACGAGGGAAAAGGCAAGATCGTGGATTGGCTGTCGGAACGCGCCGACGTGATCGCGCGTTTTCAGGGCGGGCATAACGCGGGCCATACGCTGGTGATTGATGGCGAGGTGTTCAAGTTGAGCCTGCTGCCCTCGGGCATTGTGCGCGGCGGCAAGTTGAGCGTGATCGGCAATGGTGTCGTGCTGGACCCTTGGCATCTGGTCAAGGAGATCGAAGGGCTACGCGGGCAGGGTGTGACGATCAACCCCGAGACGCTGATGATCGCGGAAAATACGCCGTTGATTCTGCCTATTCACGGTGAATTGGACCGCGCGCGCGAAGAACAAACGGCAGTTGCCAAGATTGGGACGACCGGACGCGGTATTGGTCCCGCGTATGAAGACAAGGTGGGGCGCCGTTCTGTACGAGTGGCCGATCTGGCGGATGAGGCGACGCTTGAGTTGCGGGTAGACCGCGCCTTGGTACATCATGATGCGCTGCGCCGGGGTCTGGGGCTGGAGCCGGTGGACCGTGACAAGTTGTTGGCCGATCTGCGCGCGATTGCGCCTGCCGTCCTTGAATATGCGGCCCCCGTTTGGAAGGTGCTGAATGAAAAGCGTAAAGCGGGCAAGCGGATTCTCTTCGAGGGCGCGCAAGGTGCGCTTTTGGACATCGACTTTGGCACTTATCCGTTTGTGACATCGTCTAACGTGATTGCGGGGCAAGCGGCAACAGGCACAGGTATCGGGCCGGGGTCGATTGATTTTGTGCTGGGCATCGTCAAAGCCTACACAACCCGCGTCGGCGAGGGGCCGTTTCCCGCAGAACTGCACGATGCGGATGGTCAGCGGCTGGGCGAACGCGGGCATGAGTTTGGCACGGTGACGGGCCGCAAGCGGCGCTGTGGTTGGTTTGACGCCGTTCTGGTGCGCCAGACCTGCGCCACGTCCGGCGTAAACGGAATTGCGTTCACCAAGCTGGATGTCCTCGACGGGTTCGAGACGCTGAAAATCTGCGTAGGCTATGAGCTTGACGGGCAGCAGTTGGATTATCTGCCGACAGCCGCCGACCAGCAAGCACGCTGCACGCCGGTTTATGAGGAAATGCCCGGCTGGTCACAATCGACCGAAGGTGCGCGCAGTTGGGCGGATCTGCCGGCAGAAGCCATCAAATACGTTCGGCGCGTGGAAGAGTTGATTGCATGCCCTGTGGCACTACTCTCTACGTCGCCCGAGCGCGAAGATACCATTTTGGTCACCGACCCCTTCGCGGACTGAGAAAAAGGACGCCCCATGGCCCTGAGTTACAAAGCCCGCAAACGCTGGTCGATCATCGTGTTGTTGGTAGCGCTGCCGCTTTATGTGGTGGTCGCGCTGAACTTGATCCAGATGTTCGACCGGCCCTCGTTCTTGGTTGAGCTTGGTGTTTATGTCGGGCTGGGCGTCCTTTGGGCGTTTCCGTTCAAATTTCTCTTCAAGGGAATTGGGCAAGCGGACCCTGACGCCGAAGATTGAATATTACAGCCGCCAGTTCAGGTAATATGTGGATTTGGTATTCCTTTGGCTGATGATTTGCGACTTGGTTGCCAGTGCCAAGGCGTAGCCGCCAAGCATTTTTCTCCACACCGCACGTTCAACCAAAAAAGGCGAAGCACTATGCTTCGCCTTTTCCGCATTATCGACGAAAGATCAGCCTGCAGCGCGTTCGTTAGGTTGAAAGCCGATATCGTCAGAGACAGTAAAACGGCCGCCTTTGATCTTGGATATCTTGCCTGCGCGCAAAAGCTGGCCAAACGAGCGCAGCCCGTCTTCGCGGCTGAAATCTTCCTGGGCACCGGACTGGCGCACTTTCGTCATTAACTGCGGCCTTGAGAATTGATCCCGGCCCTCTACGAACGCCATGTAAGATGCCGCAGCCTCAAGCAGTTGAGGCAGCGTATCGGCGCCCACGTCTGCGGCGTATTCGGCAAAGCTGTCAGCGTCATGCATGGTTGGATCGGGGTCTTGAACAGCGGTGACGCGGCGCGGGCGGACTGGTGCGTCATTACGCCTGACGCCGCTGTCGATGCGTTGTTCCGCGACCAGTTTCAAAGGGGCAGGGTGAACCGCCCCCAGTTTGCCGGAGGCTCCAAAGTAAGTATGGATGGAGCCTATGGAAAAAAGTAACAGAGCAAACCGGTTTTCAACCGAGGTGCGCGCCCGCGCGGTTCGGATGATTTTGGA
>Ga0115564_10001761_pt1 | contig 19381 bp, 18 predicted proteins | sample COGITO_mtgs_1105_7_FD_88680 | JGI IMG/M metagenome (GOLD analysis project Ga0115564, IMG submission 88680) | Pelagic marine microbial communities from North Sea - COGITO_mtgs_110523 | ecosystem: Environmental > Aquatic > Marine > Epipelagic | place: Germany:Helgoland, sampling site Kabeltonne...
CCCTTTCTGGGGCTCTTTTAAATTGTTCATAGATTCTTACCGCTCGTTGCTTCTATTATATCGGACCATCTCAATTGACTATAAAAAAGCAGAGCAAAGAGTATGTCCTGAACAAAACTTGCCTCGTATTGAACAGTCTTGATGTTCACAGTTAATGATCAAAACTGTTCAGAGTCAATACTTAACTGAACAGCGGCCGCTCCTGAGACCAACTAAAAGACCTTAAATTCGCCCAGATTGTAATATTTATCACTTATTAATCAATAACTTATAATGATTAATCGGAGTGTTAAGTTAAACTTGGCACAGGATTAGCATTGTTCCTTTCAGAATAAAAAAATTGCGCAGTGTTGAACACACAGCAAAAATCAAAATAGCTACAGGACGGCATATATGTCCCTCAAATTAGAAAATGTAGACCAGGTCGTGAACGGCCAAAACCACCTAACGAATGTTAATTTAACGCTTGAGCCAGGTTCATTTAATGTGCTTTTGGGTCGCACCGGCGCTGGTAAAACCTCGCTGATGCGTTTGATGGCGGGCTTGGATAAGCCAACCAATGGCAAGATCATTATGAACGGTGCCAATGTCACCGGCATCACGGTGCAGAAGCGTAATGTGTCGATGGTTTATCAGCAGTTCATCAACTACTCCAACCTAACGGTTCGGGAGAACATCGCGTCGCCACTGCGTTTGGCCAAAGCCTCTGAGGCCGAGATCAACAAGCGGGTGATGGAAACCGCCGATATGTTGCGGATCACCGAGTTTTTGAATCGTTACCCGCTGGAACTGTCCGGCGGTCAGCAGCAGCGCACGGCTATGGCGCGCGCCCTAGTCAAAGACGCCAGCCTGATCCTGTTCGATGAGCCTTTGGTCAACCTAGATTATAAGCTGCGGGAAGAGCTGCGCTTCGAATTACGCGAACTTTTTAAAGCCCGTAACGCTATTGCCGTCTACGCGACCACCGAACCAAATGAAGCTTTAGCGTTGGGTGGCACCACCACCCTGTTGCATGAAGGCAGAGTGATCCAGTCTGGCCCCTCAGCTGCGGTCTACCGTGAGCCGGTCGATGTCTATGCAGCCGATCTGTTCAGTGAACCACCGATTAATTTAATACCCGGTAACGTGACCGACAATGAGGTCACCTTCGATGAATCAGTACACTTTCCATTGCATCAAGACCTTAAAAGTCTGACGCCGGGTGGTTATAAGTTTGGTATCCGTCCCAGCCATATTGGTCTTGTGCCAGACAATGACGACGACCTCGAACTGTCGATGAAGGTCGAACTGGCTGAGATTAGCGGTTCGGAAACCTTTCTCCACGTGAAAAACGATCACTTTAATTTGGTCATGCAGTTGTCTGGCGTTCATGCCTATCGCAGCGATGCCACCATTAACATCTATCTGCCGGTACACAAGCTGTTTGTGTTCAATCTCGACGGCAAAATGATCCAGTCGCCGACTCGACTGATAAGGGGCTAACTCAAGATGGCTGAAATACAACTGAAGTCCTTAGCGCACAGCTATGAAAAATCACCCACAGGTGCTCACGACTACGCCTTGCGTGAAATGAACCACGTCTGGGATCAGGGTGGCGCCTATGCATTACTCGGTCCGTCGGGTTGTGGCAAGAGTACGTTGCTAAACATTATTTCCGGTCTACTCACGCCGTCCAACGGCGAAGTGTTGTTCGATGGCGTTGTGGTCAACCATTTGCCACCGCAGGAGCGCAATATTGCTCAGGTGTTCCAGTTCCCAGTGATCTATGACTCGATGACTGTGTTCGACAACCTGGCCTTCCCGCTGCGCAATATGAAAATTGCTGAAGCCAAGGTTATGAGCAAGGTTCATGAGATCGCTGAAATTCTTGAATTGCATTCAGTGCTAAATAAGAAAGCGAAAAATCTCAGCGCCGATGAGAAACAAAAGGTTTCTATGGGTCGCGGTCTGGTTCGTGACGATGTGTCGGCGATTTTATTTGATGAACCGCTAACCGTTATCGATCCCCAGTTAAAATGGAAACTGCGTCGTAAGCTCAAGCAGATTCATGAGCAATTCAATCTCACCATGATTTATGTGACCCACGATCAGCTGGAGGCGTCTACCTTCGCAGAAAAGATCGCAGTTATGTACGGCGGTCAGATTGTGCAGTTTGGCACCCCACGGGAATTGTTTGAAAACCCGAACCATACCTTCGTCGGCTATTTTATTGGCAGCCCTGGTATGAATCTACTTGAAGTTCAAACTACAGCTAACGGAGTGAGCTTCGATGGTATAGAAATTGAACTGTCCGATGCTCGAAAAGCGATGCTCGCCAAGGTACCTAGCAAAAACATCAAGGTTGGCATCCGACCTGAGTTTGTTCACGTTTGGGATAAGCCGTCAGAAAATGGCTATGAATGTGAAGTTCAGCACGTTGAAGATCTCGGCACCTACAAGATCCTGACCATGAAGCTCGGCCAGCAAATCATCAAAGCACGTTTAGATGAAGATCATGCGGTACCACAGCAAAAAGCTTATATCAGCTTTCCCGAGCAATGGTTGAAAATTTACGTCGATGAATATCTGATTGGGGAGGAGCTCGTATGAGTAAGGTAGAGAATAACAAAGCCTGGTGGCTGGTCTTACCGGTCTTCTTACTGGTTGCCTTCTCGGCCATCATTCCGTTAATGACGGTTGTAAACTACTCGGTTCAGGATATTTTTGATGCCGACCATGCTGTTTTTGTGGGTGTTGAGTGGTATCGCGAAGTCTTATTGAATGAGCGTCTACAGGAGTCCTTGCTGCGCCAATTTATCTTTTCCTTTACCGTTTTAGCGATTGAAATTCCGCTCGGTATCGCGGTCGCACTGATGATGCCAACTAAAGGCACCATGGCCTCTGTTAGTCTGATCGTAGTCGCCATTCCGTTACTTATTCCGGGCAATGTGGTTGGTACTATTTGGAAGATATTTGGTCGTGCCGACGTCGGTCTGCTCGGCTGGGGTTTGAATCAACTGGGCATCGATTATAACTATGCCGCCAACCCCCTCGATGCTTGGGTAACCGTGGTGATTATGGATGTTTGGCATTGGACCCCACTGGTCGCCCTGCTGTGCTACTCCGGTTTACGCGCCATTCCGGATGCCTTCTATCAGGCAGCCGCAATCGACCGAGCTTCCAAGTGGGCGGTGTTCCGCTATATCCAACTGCCGCGACTGAAGAGCGTATTAGTGATTGGTACCCTGCTGCGTTTCATGGATAGCTTCATGATCTACAGCGAGCCATTCGTGCTTACCGGCGGTGGCCCAGGCAACTCAACCACTTTCCTGAGTCAAACGTTGACTAACATGGCCATCGGCCAATTCGATGTGGGGCCGGCGGCTGCCTTCTCACTGATTTACTTTTTAGTAGTTTTGTTGGTGTCCTGGTTGTTCTTTACCACCATCAGCGAAATGGATAAGGATAAATAAGGGGCTTATGATGAATTATTCTAAAAGCAAAGTTGCCGGCCTAAGCCTCTACGTCTTGTTTCTACTAGTGCCGATCTATTGGCTGTTGAACATGTCCTTTAAGCACAAAGGAGAAGTATTGAGTGGCCTGACTCTGTGGCCCAGCAACTTCACCTTTGACAACTACATCACCATCTTTACCGATCCAAGCTGGTACATGGGTTATGTCAACTCACTGATCTATGTGGCGCTGAACATGGCGATCACCTTGACGGTTGCCTTACCGGCCGCCTATGCCTTCAGTCGTTACAAGTTTGTCGGTGATAAGCACCTGTTCTTCTGGTTGCTGACCAATCGCATGGCTCCACCTGCGGTGTTCTTACTGCCATTCTTCCAGCTCTATTCGTCGGTAGGTCTGTTCGATACCCACCTGGCCGTTGCGCTGTCGCATTGTCTGTTCAGCGTACCCTTGGCGGTGTGGATTTTAGAAGGCTTTATGTCCGGTGTGCCGCGTGAGATCGATGAGACCGCCTTTATCGATGGCTACAGTTTTCAACGCTTCTTTATCCGTATCTTTCTGCCCATGATTCGCTCTGGCATCGGTGTTACCGCCTTCTTCAGCTTCCTGTTCTCTTGGGTCGAACTGTTACTGGCACGCACCTTGACGGCAACCGAAGCTAAACCCATAGCCTCCGTGATGACCCGAACCATTTCCGCCGAGGGCATCGATTGGGGCCTGTTGGCGGCCGCTGGGGTGTTAACCATCCTGCCGGGCCTCTTGGTTATCTGGTTGGTTCGTAACCATGTAGCTAAAGGTTTCGCTCTGGGCCGGGTGTAGTTGGTTAAAACCAAGCGCCAATGACTGTTAACTTGAATTTGATGGTAGGACAAAAATTATGAACTGGATGGCATGGACACCGGTGACAGCGGGCTTTTTTATCACAATCGCCTCAATCTTGTTATGCATGACAATTTGGGAATTGAAAAAGCCCTGTGTCGAACGGAAAGGGTTTCTACCCATATCCACCACGCGCGGCGACCGACTCTTTATCGGCCTGATCAGCAGTGCTTACATACACTTGTTTTATGTTGGCCTGCTAGAAGCGACCCTGATCATACCGTTGCTCTTTTGCATCGCCTGGGTCGGCAGCCTTATACGCTGGGGTTAAAAAAAAGGCGTGATGACCACGCCTGATACGAACTCAACACTGCGTCGCCGCACTTGGGCAGCGCAGTAGAAAGTCTTGACCCACCCCGGCTCCAGGGTCCCCAAACGACAAGCCAATGTCGCGTAGGGATTCTGGGCCAGCCGGGTCGAGTGACCATCGTCAGCTCTGCTGACAGCTAAAGAACGGGTAAACCGAACAGCTCTATATTCGGGATGCCTAAACGCTTTAAACATACGAGGTTGACTATGTACAATAATAAGAAACTACCGATGCGAATCCTGCTTAGCGCAGCGATCTCAGCAGCAACCCTGGGCATGACTGCTCATGCGGACCAATACTCAGATGCAGCAGACCAATGGTTAACAAAAGAATTCGGCACCTCTACTCTGACTAAAGCTCAGCAAGAGAAAGAACTGGCCTGGTTCACTGAAGCGGCTAAGCCGTTCCGCGGAATGACTATTAACGTCGCATCCGAGACCATTGCTACGCATGAATACGAGTCTAACGTTCTGGCTAAGGCTTTTGCTGAAATAACGGGTATTACCATCGTTCACGATTTGATCGGCGAAGGCGATGTTGTTGAAAAACTGCAAACGCAAATGCAATCAGATCGTAATATTTACGATGCCTACATCAACGACTCTGACCTGATCGGTACCCACTTCCGTTATGGTAAAGTAGTTGCTATTTCCGACATGATCGCTGGTGACGGTAAAGACTTTACTTTGCCAACATTGGATCTGCCTGACTTTATCGGTTTGTCTTTCACAACCGGTCCAGACGGTAAGCTTTACCAACTGCCCGACCAACAGTTCGCCAACCTTTACTGGTTCCGTGCTGACTGGTTTGCTCGTGATGACTTGAAAGCACAATTCAAATCTATCTACGGCTATGGCTTAGGTGTACCAACTAACTGGTCTGCCTATGAAGATATTGCTGAGTTCTTCTCAGTACATGTGAAAGAAATAGACGGCAAGCGTGTTTATGGTCACATGGATTATGGCAAGAAAGATCCTTCCCTGGGCTGGCGTTTCACTGACGCTTGGTTCTCCATGGCAGGCGCTGGTGACAAAGGTATTCCAAACGGTTTACCAGTTGACGAATGGGGCGTCCGTGTAGACGGTTGTAACCCAGTTGGTTCAAGTGTTACCCGTGGTGGTGCTACCAACGGCCCAGCCGCTGTGTATGCCACAACTAAGTATGTTGATTGGATGAAGAAGTATGCACCACCAGAAGCTCAAGGCATGACCTTTGGCGAAGCTGGACCGGTACCTGCTCAGGGCGCTATTGCGCAGCAAATCTTCTGGTATACAGCCTTCACCGCCAGCATGAACTCTGTTGGTCTGCCGGTTGTAAACGCAGATGGCACACCAAAATGGCGTATGGCTCCATCTCCTAAGGGCCCTTACTGGGAAGAAGGCATGAAGTTGGGTTACCAGGATACGGGTTCTTGGACTTTCCTGAACTCTACTCCGGATGACCGTCGTCTGGCCGCTTGGTTGTATGCACAGTTCACTGTGTCTAAGACCGTTTCTCTGAAGAAGACCTTGGTTGGCTTAACACCTATCCGTGAGTCAGATATTAACTCACAAGCTATGACCGACGCCGCTCCGAAATTGGGTGGATTGGTTGAGTTTTACCGTAGCCCAGCACGTGTCCAATGGACGCCTACTGGTACCAACATTCCGGATTACCCGAAAATGGCTCAGCTTTGGTGGCAGTATATTGCTGAAGCAGCCAGCGGCGATTCCACTCCACAGGAAGCGTTGGACGGTTTAGCTGAAGCTCAAGATAAAGTTATGTCACGTATCGAACGTTCTGGTGTACAGGGTGCTTGCGGACCTAAGATGAACGACGAAGTAGATGCTAGCTATTGGCTGAACCAGCCAGGTGCTCCTAAGGCCAAATTGGCCAACGAGAAGCCTCAAGGTAAGACAATCGACTATGACACTCTGCTAGAAAGCTGGAAGCAGTAAGTTAGATCTCACCCCAGGTTTTCTCCTGAGGTAATAAGAGTGGCGGGCGCCCTTGTGGCGCCCACCACTTTCACTCGACCAAGACCTAGTGTCCGCACCCTTAAAAGCTCACAATTATGAGCCAGTTCACCAGTACGATTTCAACATTACAGATTCACCCTTAGAACGACAGAATACGATTATCTGGAATTTTCGACCTAATTTATTACCTTCGGCAGTGAACAACATTAGCTCCATAACGCTTTGCTGTCGCAGGCTCACGATATAACCCTGGCAAATCCGATTGACGCCAGTTTGCACGACCTTAGCCAACACCCATGTTGGCCCGGAACATCAGCCGCCGCCCTACTCTATACCGGGCGGCATCGGACGATAGCCAACTCGGACTGTTCGTTGCGCTGCTTTACTCGGTTGGGATAAGATGACAGATCGGCCTAATTAAATTGCTCCACGCTTAGGTTAAGACCTAAGATGGCCACTGCACCTAATTTCAATAAAAATAACAACTTTGAATTAATTCAGGATCGGCAATGAAAAAATATATTTTATCCATCGATCAAGGCACCACCAGCACCCGCTCGATCTTATTCAGCACCGAGGGGACAATCTGCCACTCAGCGCAAGAAGAGTTCCCGCAGCATTTTCCGCAAGACGGCTGGGTTGAACACGAGCCGGAGGATCTCTGGCAGTCGGTGTTGAGCACCTGTGCCAAGGTTTTCGCTGAGGCCGCTATTCAACCCGAGCAGATCGGAACCATCGGCATCACCAACCAGCGTGAAACCACGCTTATTTGGGATCGTGCCACCGGCGTACCGATCTATCGCGCCATTGTTTGGCAAGATCGCCGTACCAGCGCCTATTGCGAAACTCTCAAGGCGGCCGGGCATGAAGGCCTAATTAATGCTAAAACCGGTCTGTTGATCGACCCCTATTTTTCGGCGACCAAAATTCGTTGGATACTCGATCAGGTGCCGGGCGCTCAAGAACGGGCCGAACGCGGCGAGCTCGCCTTCGGCACGGTCGACAGCTATCTAATCTGGCATTTAACCTGTGGCGCCGTCCATCGTACCGATGCCACCAATGCCTCCCGAACCCTGATATTCAATATCCACAAGCAAGAATGGGACAGCGAATTGCTCGAGCTGTTTAATATACCCGCAAGCCTACTGCCCGAAGTAATGGACTCATCGGCCGACTTCGGCATCACCGATCCGAGTATTTTTGGCGCCGCCATCCCGATCAATGGCGTGGCCGGCGATCAACAGGCCGCGTTATTCGGGCAAACCTGTTTCCGCCCTGGAATGGCCAAGAGCACCTATGGCACGGGCTGTTTTCTGATGCTCAACACCGGCACCAAGGCGTTGACGTCCGAGAGTCGACTGTTGACTACGGTCGCCTATCGACTCAAGGGTGAGACCTGCTATGCCCTAGAAGGCAGCATCTTTGCCGCCGGCACCACCATTCAATGGTTGCGCGATGGCTTAAAGCTGATCGGCAATGCCGGCGAAACCGAAAGTTTGGCTGAACAGACGGCCGCCAACCATGGTGTCTATCTGGTGCCGGCCTTTACCGGTCTGGGCGCGCCCTATTGGGATCCCACGGCGCGCGGTGCCATCTTTGGTCTGACGCGCGATACCGGCATCAAGGAAATTGTTACCGCCGGCCTGCAGTCGGTCTGTTACCAAACCAAGGATTTACAGAAGGCGATGGAATCCGATGGCGTGCGCGCTACCGCCTTGCGCGTCGATGGCGGCATGGTCGTCAACAACTGGGTTCTGCAGTTTTTGGCCGACATGCTCGGTGCCACCGTTGACCGGCCCACCATTATCGAGACCACCGCGCTCGGTGCGGCCTACCTGGCCGGCTTGCAGGCAGGCTATTTCGAATCCTTAGAAACCTTGGAGAAGCTTTGGCAGTGCGAGCGAACCTTTAGCCCGCAAATCAGCAAGGCACAACGGGATGACTATTACAGTGGCTGGAAAACCTCGGTCAATCGGGTCCAGCTCGAGAGTAAATAGCTACTATCCAAACCTGCGCATCAGCGCAGGCTGATGACTTATAAGGGTAACGCCACAGATGGCTAAAGCATTAGACAACCGAGCTTGGCTGCTGGTGTTACCAGCATTGGTGATATTGGGCTTCGTCGCGATTATTCCCTTGCTAACGACGGTCAATTATTCGTTTCACGATATCTTCAGCCAGGATTACAAATTCTGGGTTGGAGCCGAGTGGTATCAAGAAATACTCGGTTCGGCTCGGTTCTGGGGCAGCTTTGGCCGCAGTCTATTATTTTCGACCATTATTCTCTTGATTGAGATACCCCTTGGTATCTATATCGCCATTCAAATGCCTAAGCGCAGCCTCTGGGTTGCGGTTTGCCTGGTACTGATGTCATTGCCCTTGCTGGTGCCGTGGAACATCATCCCGATGATCTGGAAGACCTTTATTTCCCCGGCCTATCTGGGCGGCGCGTTCTCGGCCATCGGCATCGATTTCAACTGGAAGGCTGAGGTGATCGACACCTGGTTCGCCATTGTGCTGATGGATGTCTGGCATTGGACCAGCCTGGTCGTGCTGCTGTGTTATTCCGGTCTGACTACCATTCCTGCCGCCTATTACAACGCCGCGGCGATCGACCGCGCCTCGCGCTGGGCGGTGCTGCGCTATATCGAATTGCCCAAGCTCAGCAGCGTGTTAATGATGGCCATTCTACTGCGCTTTATGGACAGCTTCATGATCTATACCGAAGCCTTCCGGCTCAATGCCGGCGGGCCCGGTTACAGCACCACCTTTATGGCCATGGAATTAGGCGAAGATATTTTTGCCTTTAACTATGGCCCCGCCGCCGCGCGCTCGGTGATCTGTTTTATTATTATCCTGACCGTTTCCTGGCTCTTTAAGACGGCCTTGGCTATTCAACAAGCTGACTCGGTCAGTTCAACGTTGTCATCCACCGCAGAGGCTCGCCCATGATCGCCCCCTTAGGCCGCCACAACCCGATACATTTTCGCTGGTTGGCGCCCAGCCTCTATATCGCCTTTATGTTGCTGCCCCTGTTGCCGGTTATCTATATCAGCTTTCACTCGACTCTGCGCGGCTCGGACCTACCGGTGGGCACCTTCACCCTGAGCAACTACCTGCATATCGCCCAAAACGAGGATTTGGTCGCGGCGATTTTCAGTTCGGTCAGCTATGTGCTTTTTAACATCTTGATTACCATCCCGGTTGCCTTACCGGCGGCCTATGCTTTTTCACGTTATTCCTTTGTCGGCGATAAACATTTGTTTCTCGGATTTTTGGCCCTGCGCATGACGCCACCGGTGGTGATGATCTTTCCCGTGTTTCAAGTCTTCTCAGCCGTCGGTCTGATCAATACCCCCCTGGCCATTGCCTTGGCACACTGCCTGTTTAATATCCCCATCGCGATCTGGGTGTTGGAAGGCTTTATTTCATCCATACCCCGGGAGATCGATGAGACCGCCTTTATCGATGGCTATTCTTTTCCGAGATTTTTTATGCGCAAGCTGATCCCGCTGATGGCACCGGGTATCGCGGTTGCGGCGTTCTTCTGCTTTTTGTTTTCCTGGGTTGAGGTGGTATTCGCGCGGATCTTGACGGTGACCAGTGGCAAGCCGATCAGCATGGCGATCTCAGCGCTGTTCAGTTTTAAAACCGATGTTGGCCTGGTCATGGCGATGACGGTGTTTTCGATCGTGCCCGGCGCGCTGTTGATCTACTTTGTGCGCAACCATATCGCCAAGGGCTTTATGATTGCCCAGGTAAAATAAAACTCTGCACCTAAGTGCTGTGGATTCACAGCACTTAGGCTAGACTGTCGGCCCCTAATCTTGAGTCGGTTATCTGTGGTCAAATCTGTTCTCAGCCTAATCACCCTGTCCGTCGGTATTGTGTTGCTTTGGCTGAATCCAAATTGGGTCCATCTGGTCACTCAATCCCTTGGCATATCACCCCTATTGGCGCTGATCATTGTCTGTTTACTCTACAGCCTGATCCTGATGCTGCCCTTTATTCCAGGCATTGAAATCGGCGTGATGATTATGCTGCTCTTTGGGGCGCCCGGCATTATCGGCGCTTGGTTGGCCACGGTAGTCGGCCTGTCGCTGGCGTTTCTGCTCGGTGCCTATTTTAAGCGCAGCGCGCCCATCCAACGATTGCTCGGCAAACTCGCTCGAATATCGGCGCCCGAGGGTCCGCCCACATGGCGCCAGCACCTAGTTGCCTTTGGCTTATCGCGCATGGCCAATCACCCCTATCTGAGTGTTGCGCTGTTATTTAATATTCCCGGCAATATCCTGATCGGTGGTGGTGGCGGGATTGCCTTGAGTGCCGGCGCGTTGTCGACCATGCAGGTGCACCGCTTTGCCCTGACCGTTGCCCTGGCGAGCAGTCTGATCCCCTTTCTGATGCTCACCGGCCTGTTGACGCTCTAGCGGTCAAGCCAAAAGACCGTCGAGTTCGGCGGCTAATATCTGCTACAATCCGGCCAATTATTTCACACAGACAAACCTTATGGGATTTTCCGCCTTAGGCCTGACCAACGCACTGCTCAGCGCGGTAACCGATCAAGGTTACCGCGCCCCCACCCCAATCCAATTGGCGGCAATTCCCGCCATATTGGCCGGCCAGGATTTAATGGCCGGCGCGCAAACCGGCACCGGTAAGACCGCGGCCTTCGCCTTGCCGATATTGCAAAAGCTAGCCGAACCGATGGACCAAGGCGTGCGCGCCTTGATACTGGTACCGACCCGTGAACTGGCGCAGCAAGTCGGTGCGAGCTTTGTCGCCTATGGTCGCCATACCGGTTTGCGCACCGTCATCACCTATGGCGGGGTCAGCGTGAATACCCAAATGGCCGAGTTGCAGGCCGGCGCCGATATAGTGGTTGCCACGCCCGGTCGGCTGCTCGATCACCTCAAGCGCGGCACCGTGACCCTAAGCCAATTAGAATTCCTGGTACTCGATGAATCCGATCGGATGCTCGACATGGGTTTTATCGATGATATCAAGCGCATCGTGGTCACCGCGCCGAAAACGCGCCAAACCCTATTGTTCTCGGCCACCTTCGATGAGGCCATCTTTAAGCTGAGCAAAAACCTGTTAAACGATCCCCAGCTGATTGAGGTGGATACCCGCAACGCCGCCGCGCAGCAAGTTGAACAGATTGCCTACGAAGTCGATAAGGCGCGCAAACGCGAAATTACCTCCTTCCTCATTGGCTCGCGCAACTGGCACCAGGTGTTAATCTTTACCCGCACCAAGGCCGGCGCCGATGCCCTAGCCAAGGAGATGACCAAGGACGGCATCAAGACCCAGTCTATCCACGGCGATAAATCCCAGGGTGCGCGTGAGAAAGCACTGGAAGATTTTAAGCAGGGCCAGGTTCGCGCGCTGGTGGCCACCGATGTGGCCTCGCGCGGATTGGATATTGAGCAACTCAAATATGTCATCAACTACGAGCTGCCGCACAATGCCGAAGACTATATTCATCGCATCGGCCGCACCGGTCGGGCCGGTGAAAGCGGCGTAGCAATTACCTTGTTGAGCGCCGATGAGCGCTGGCTGCTAGAGGACATCCATAAGTTGCTGCCGACGCGACTGCTGCAACAGTGGTTGCCCGGGTACGAACCCGATTTATCACAAGATTTTTCGGCCGGGAGTAAAAAACCCAGACCGACCCCGAACAGCAAAAGCAAGAGCACCGGCAGGGGCCGACGGCGCTAAAACGGCGCTAAAACGGCGCTAAAAGCCTTGCCTAAGCAGCGGTTGCCGGGCCTGACGATTGACCGTATGATGGAAAAATAAGACTGTCAATTTGAGGACTCGAAGCTATGCCATGGCATCAAGCCAACAACCGCATCAAACAGCTAGTCGACTCCGATATCGACATCGATCACTCCAGCCTATTGACCGATGTGCTGCGGACCATGGGTCTTAAACCCGAGGACCGGGTGCGCTACTTTGCGTATGGCTCACAGATTTGGGCCCCCTGCTTTGAACACAGCCATCAGGCTGTTGCCACCGTTGATGACTTCAGGCGGGAATATTGCGTACTGTCTTACCTCTATCGGGGCACCGACCGCCATCCTGGCTTGGTCTTAGGCCTGCAGGGTCAGCCCGGCGCACAGGTGCAGGGCATGGTATTTGAGATCAGCGTGCAAGATCTGGCGCCGATCTTTAAGCAAGAAATGCTCACCAATGTCTACTACCCGGCCTGGGTTGTCACCCGCAGTCAGTCAGAATCGACACCCGACTCTGCTGCCGCCCCCACCAAACAGCCGCCCGAGCGGGCCCTGACCTTTATCGCCCGAGGTTGCAGCGACCATTGCGTGCGTTTATCCTTGGCGCAACAGGCGGACCTAATCCTCAGTGCCGAAGGCGCCCGCGGCAGCAGCTTGGCCTATTTCCAACAAACCCAGTACGCCCTGCAACAAGCCGGCGTACCCGATGAGCAACTGAGCGAACTGGAACAGCTGATCAACCAGCGTCTGGCCGAGCATTCCTAACGCTTATGGGCCTGGTCCGCCGTTGCCCCCAATCATCCTGGCGCGCCGCATTGCTAAGTACAAGCCAACTAAGAGAACATTCGCTGAGCAAAAACTGGGGCCAGCGTCTCAATCAATTCCATCGCCACCACTCGGCCTCTTAGCGGGTTCAGCACAACAGTGGCATGGGAACGTTGGCGAACAGTGTTAATCGCATGCGCCACGATGCTGACCGGAATCACCTCGGTAATGCACTGGACATCGCCGCGCAGGCAAAATCAACCCCATCAACAAATAGGCATTGCATTGAGTTCCGCCCTTGGCTAGTGTACTAGATATCTAATACACATAATGGCAGACAGATGATACAACTCTCCAATCTCGGATTCGAATACGGTGCCAAGGCGGCCGTTTTTAGGGGTCTAAACCTGACCATTCCGGCCGGCCGCAGCGTCGGCATACTCGGCGCCAATGGGGTCGGTAAGACCACCCTGATTAAGTTACTCGCTGGTCTGCTCAGCCCAACCGAGGGTGCGGTGGCGGTGCTCGAGCGCACGCCGCGGCGGCGCGAGACCGCACTCTATCAAAACCTCTATCTGGTGCCGGAAGAAAATGCCTTACCGGCGATCAGCGCAGTTGCCTATATCAAACGTTTCAGTGTTTTTTACCCCAAATTCGATCACCGCCAATGCACCGAGCTATTGGCCCGGCTCAGTGTCGACGACGGCAAAAAGCTCACCGCGCTGTCGCTCGGGCAGCGCAAGAAATTCATCATCGCCTTTGCGCTATCCACCGGTGCTCAGGTGCTGTTGATGGATGAACCGACCAATGGCCTCGATATACCGTCCAAGGCGTTGTTTCGCGAGTCCGTTATTGCCCACCAAACGGCCGAACAGACCGTGCTGATTTGCACCCACCAGGTGCGCGACCTGGAATCGATTATCGACTCGGTGGTGATGATGAATGAAGGGTCGGCGCATTGGTTTGATCTGGCCGAACTGCCCAATTACATTAGCCAGGTACAGGGCCCGGTTACCTCTGGCACGGTGTTGCACTCGGAGTTGCGGCTGGGCAGTCCGGTCTCACTGGTGGCCGGAGGCCACGAGCAGCCGACCGAGATCGATTTAGAACTGCTCTTCAATGCTTTTGATCAAAATTATCCCGGCCTGATGGCAGCCGTAGCGCAGGAGCCACGGCTATGAACCCCACTCGTGTATACCAACTGATCCCCGCCAAGCAGGGCTCCAAACCCCAGCGGGTGATCCGCGATATCGGCCTGACCTGGCTGATCGCGACGGCCGTGGTGCTAATGGTCCACATCAGTTCGGTCGGTACCTTTACCGATTACTCGGGCATCTTTGCCTTCGCGCTGCTCTTTATGGCCCAATTGGAGTTGGGCAACCATACCTTCGATGAATACAAGCAGGCAGGCTCTGCCGCCCAATGGTTAATGCTGCCCGCCGACCCGATCGAGAAGTGGTTGAGTAGCTTCCTGACCAGCTTTCTAGTGGTGCTGATTTTTTTGCTGGTGCTGTCGGTCTCAACGCTAACGGCCAATCTGTTGGTGGGCCTGTTTGGCTGGGGCAACTTGGTGCCGATCTTTAATCCGGTCGGGTTGGCGGCGCTGCAGTTATTTAAGCTCTACGTCTGGCTCCATCCATTGTTATTTTTCAGTGCTATTTATTTTAAAAAACGGCCGATGATAAAAATCTTTGGCGCCCTGTCATTGCTGTTGATTGTCTGGCTGTTCTACACCGCTGCTTTGGTGAACTGGCTGCTCGGCGATCTCATCAACGCCACCATTGCCAACTTTGAAACCCAGGTACTTAAGGGCGATGCCATCCATATCGGCAAATTCCTGGTGCTGCGCAGTACCGGGTTAGAGTTCACCTCGAACCTCTTTACCCAGGTCGGCAGCAGTCTGCTAAGCGTTCTCTATTTTGGCTTTTTCTGGGGCCTGTCTTACCTACGCTTTAAGGAGTTGGAGCTATGATTCAATTTGACTCCGCCAGTACCATCTACTTACAGGTGGCCGACTTTATGACCGAGCAGATTCTCACCGAAGCATGGCCCGAACAGGAACGCATCCCGTCGATCCGGGAGCTTGCCGCGCTGGTCCAGGTGAATCCCAATACGGTGATGCGCTCGTTCGCCTACTTGCAGGACAACGACATTATTTCCAATCGGCGGGGGGTCGGCTATTTCGTCAATGAGCACGGCAAGCAGACCGTTCAGGCGTTAAAAAAAGTGGCTTTTATTGACGCCAAACTGCCGCGTATCTTCCATGAGGCCGCCCTATTGGCGGTCACCCCAAATGAATTGCGTGAACTGTATAACCAGTTTTTAGGGAGCCAAGCATGACTTCTGTAAGCCTTGCCATACGCCGGATGAAACTCACCAGCAAGATCCTCGCCGCCACCCTGCTGAGCCTCTTTGTGGCCACCGCCGCGGCGCTGATCTGGTTGAGATTGAGCGGCATTTAGTTCGCCGTCAAATAGTGCACCGAAAACAGCTGCTGCGCGTCGGTATAGCAGTGCGTGCAGTCGAAGCCGCCATTGCGCGCCAGCAACTGAAACGATTCGAGCGAATACTTGTAGGAGTTTTCGGTGTGAATGCTCTCCTGTTCGGCAAAGGCAAAACGCCGACCCTCGATCTGAATGTCCTGCTGCACCGTGGAGATCAGATGCATCTCGATGCGCGACCGTTCAACGTTATAGATCGCCCGATGACAGAAGGTGTCCAGATCCAGATCGGTCTGATAAGTATTTTGGATACGCTGTAATAAATTCATATTGAAGGCGGCCGTTACCCCTTGAGCATCGTTATAGGCGGCCAATATGCGTTCAGCCGGTTTCACCAGGTCGACCCCGATCAAGAGGGCATCGCCCTCGCCCAACAAGGCGCGAATGTGTTTGATAAAGTGGATCGCCGCCTGGGGCTCAAAATTACTGATCGTCGAGCCGGGAAAAAACACCAGCTTCTTATGCTCGGATTGATGGCTAAATTGCTCGGGCAATTGGATCGGTGACAGGTAATCGGCCACCACGGGAAACACCGCCAGCTCAGGATACTGTTGCGCTAACTGCGCTGAGCTGGCGAGCAAAATTTCTTCGCTGATGTCGATTGGAATGTAGGTGCGCGGCGAGCTGAGGGCGTCGATCAACTTGCGGATTTTGATCCCGGCACCGGAGCCGAATTCCAAAATATCGGCATGGGGCCCAATATATTGAGCGACCTCCGGCAAGGCGCGCGCCAAAATCGCCAGTTCCGTTCGGGTGTGGTAATACTCCGGCGTCTGACAAATTTGGTCGAACAGTTGCGAGCCCTTCTCATCGTAAAAATATTTGCACGGCAGAGTTTTTTGGCCAACGGCCGACCAACCGGCAAAGATATCTTGCAGAAACAGATCGTCCTGGTTGACCTGCGTTTGACGGTGAATATTGAGGTCAGTCATCCTTTGCCATCCTTATGCCACTAAATTGCCAACGGGTCGCGGCCGGGAAAAAATTCCGATAGCTCGCGCGAATATGGTTCGGTGGCGTAATGCAGGAACCGCCACGCAGGACAAACTGATTGCTCATAAACTTGCCATTGTACTCACCCACCGCGCCGGCTTCCGGCCGGTAACCGGGATAGGGCTGGTACTGCGATTGGGTCCATTGCCAGAGGCAATTATAGAGCTGATCCGCGGACTGGGACTGCGGCTGGGGGGCCAGGATGGTCGGGTCATAAACAGAGTCTGGCGGCTCGACCCGGGCCGCCGCATGCTCCCATTCGAATTCCGTGGCCAAGCGGCAGCCACACCACTGTGCGTAGGCCATGGCTTCAAACAGGCTAATATGGCGCACCGGCGCATGCGGATCGAGCGCGTGCAGCCCGGCCAAACTGTATTGCCACCATTGCTCGGCACGGCGTAACCAATAGAGCGGTTGGCTGATCTGTTCTCGACACCGCCACGCCCAACCCTCGGACAGCCAATGCAGTGGCTCGTTGTAGCCACCGGCATCGATAAAGGCCGCGTATTCGCCATTGGTGACCAAGCGATCGGCTAGGGCAAAGGGGTACAGGCGTACCTGATGGCGAGGCAACTCATTGTCGAAGCGAAAGCTTGGTAAATCGTCGAAGCGAAAGCTTGGTGAATCGTCGAAGCGAAAGCTTGGTGAATCGTCGACCTGGACGTCCGATGCATCGCCTGGTGCGGGCGCACCAATCTCGACCAAACCGCCCGGGTGATGCCACCAGCCGAGCGCGACGACCGGAGCAAAGGCCTGTACCGGCACGGTCACCGCCGGATAGAGCGGATTGATTGAAAACAGATGTTGGAGGTCGGTGATCAACAGCTCTTGGTGCTGTTCTTCGTGCGCTAAGCCGAGCGGCAATAAAGAGTCCAGTCTATTGAGCAGCTCAGGGCTCGATTGGCTCAGCAGCTGGGTCATATGCTTGTCGACATGGTGCCGATAGGCCAGCACCTCAGGCGCGCCAGGGCGGGTAATCGCGCCCCGTTGGGCGCGCGGAAACTGCTCGCCGATGCTGTTGTAATAGGAGTTAAACAGATATTCAAAAGCGGGATCGAACGCCGAATAGCCGGGTAAATTGGGTTTCAGTACAAAGGTTTCAAAGAACCAGCTGGTGTGCGCCAGATGCCACTTCACCGGGCTGGCATCGGGCATCGACTGCGCCGTTTGATCGGCTTCACTCAGGGGTTTAACCAGGGTCTCGGTCCGCTCGCGCGTCTTCTGATAAGCTGAGAGCCATGGGCCGCTTGCGTCAGCGACGCGCCGTGCTGTCATCGGATATCTCCTTACGATCTATTGCCGGCAAATGGACTACACCAGAGCGGCAGCCCTGATGATGCGATGACCTAATATAAGCACAGGCTGAGGGCTAATCAACCATCGCGCGCCACTGCATCGACGCCGGGTAACGTAACTGCGTGTCTAACCTGAAGGAGTGCCGGCGAACTAGCCTATTGGCCGCGCGAGTCGATCGGGCTTTCCAGACCCTGCATTCTGTGTTTTGATCGCGCCAAACCAACGGAACTCTACGATGACGCAAACCATCTGGATTAAAAATCCACGCGCGGTCTTTACCGCCAACGCCCAAGATGCCCGCGGCGGTATCCTGATTCGCGGCACGACCATTGTCGAATTGGTCGCGCTCGGCGCGCAGCCGGTTGCGGCCGTCGATCAAGAATTCGATGCCACGGATCTGGTGTTGCTGCCCGGCCTGGTCAATACCCACCATCATCTCTACCAAACCCTAACCCGGGCGGTGCCGGCGGCGCTTAACAAGCGGTTATTTCCCTGGCTAAAAACCCTCTACCCGATTTGGGCCGGCTTGCAGCCGGAGATGTTGCACAGCGCGACCCAGTTGGGCCTGGCCGAACTGCTTCTGTCCGGCTGCACGACCGTGGCCGATCATCATTATCTGTTCCCGCTGGCGTTGACCGAGGCCATCGATATCCAGGTTGAGGCGGCCGCACAGATGGGCTCGCGGGTCGTGCTCACGCGCGGTTCGATGAGTTTGGGTGAACGGGATGGCGGTCTGCCGCCGCAGTCGACGGTGCAAACCGATGAGCAGATTCTGCGCGACTGCGAGCGGGTCATCATGCGCTTTCACCAAAGGGGTGCCGGCGCCATGGTGCAGATAGCGCTGGCGCCCTGCTCACCCTTTTCGGTTACCTCCGAACTGATGCGGCAAACCGCCGCGTTGGCCAAACAACGCGGCGTGATGTTGCATACCCACCTGGCCGAGACCTTCGATGAGAATGCGTTTTGCCTGCAGATGTTTGGTTTGCGGCCGCTCGATTATCTGGAGTCGGTCGACTGGCTACACGAGCGCACCTGGTTAGCGCACGGCATCCACTTTAACGATGCGGAGATTCAGCGCATGGGCGCGGCGCGCATCGGGGTGAGCCATTGTCCCAGTTCCAATATGGTGCTCGCCTCGGGCATAGCCCGTACGAAAGAGATGGAGGCGGCTGGGGTTAAGGTAGGTCTGGGCGTCGATGGCTCGGCGTCCAATGACGGCTCCAACCTGATACAAGAAGTGCGTCAGGCGTTATTGATTGGCCGATTGCGTTATCAGGCCGATGAGGTCAGCCATCTGGATGCTCTGCGTTGGGCCACCAAGGGCTCGGCACAAGTCTTGAATCGCGACGATATAGGCGAGCTGGCGGTGGGTAAACAGGCCGATCTGGCGCTCTTTTCGCTCGCGGAGGCACGTTTCTCCGGCGCCCACGATGCCCTCGCGGCCTTGGTGCTGTGCGGGGCTCATCGCGCCGAACATGTGATGGTGGCCGG
>Ga0115564_10001766_pt1 | contig 19354 bp, 19 predicted proteins | sample COGITO_mtgs_1105_7_FD_88680 | JGI IMG/M metagenome (GOLD analysis project Ga0115564, IMG submission 88680) | Pelagic marine microbial communities from North Sea - COGITO_mtgs_110523 | ecosystem: Environmental > Aquatic > Marine > Epipelagic | place: Germany:Helgoland, sampling site Kabeltonne...
AAAAATAAGATTTCCTTATGATGATTCAAGATTAGCAACTGCATCTTTACTTTCTATAGATCATTAGCTCTTCCAATAAAGGAAGGTAGGTTTCTAATTGAGCTAGGTCTTTTTCCAGACCTTTCAAAAAGATAGGATCGATCGGTCCATCTAGATAGATCAAATTGAGAAAGGCTTTGACAACGGAAATGACCTTCTCTAAGTGGAGCAGAAAGGGAGACGTATCCAACACTGTAAACGAATAGAAACACAGTAGGGCAAAAGTGAGGACACCTATAAAAAATCCTCCTATAAGGAAATAAAAGTTTTTTCGAGTCATATTGCCATGAGTCTCATAGTGAAATGGAGTGATTAGCTCCTGTTTTAATCAGTACGATCTTTGATTGCCTTCCATAACGAGGGGAGGGATCGAACCTCCGACCTTCAAGACATGAGCCTGACAAGCTTCCAACTGCTCTACCTCGCTTCCTGTTCTACTACAATACACCTGCTAGGACTCGAACCTAGAACCGATGGATCCGAAGTCCATCGCTCTATCCAATTGAATTCTTTTATCTTTTGGAGTGGAAGGACTCGAACCTTCGATTTTCCATACCAAAAACGGGTGCCTTACCGACTTGGCCACACTCCACATTTTTTGTATACCTGATTTAAACCTAGCACCACAAAAACAAAGGGAAATTTTCTAGATTTTAGGGATACCAGCTCTTCGTGGAATAGGGAAACCAAAACTTATCTTTAAAGTCAGACCAACAGGACATTGCTCTTCGAGTTCTTTAACCAAAGCTAGTACCTTTTCTTTTTCTAGGGACTTAATCTTTAAGAGACGACTATAAGTACGAATCTCCAACTGCTCTCGAGATTGTTTGTTGACGTGAGGAGAACGTAGAATGGTAAATTTAAGAGTCTTTGAGGGAAGGGAAAGGCTTCCACTTAAAGGAATACCTTTCTTATTCGCTAGAGACGTAGTTAAATCCATACCTTTTTGAAGAGTTTCTCTTTGGAAGGCTCGAAAACGTAAAATAGAAGTTTGATCTTTCAAGGTTCTTTTTTGTCTTTGTCCAGAGGTGGACTTGAACCACCGACCTAAGGATTTTCAGTCCTTCGCTCTAACCAACTGAGCTACCGGGACCTTATACTAAAGACATAAAGAGAGGGCCATTTTGTGGGTCAAGAGAATAAGTGGACTTGGATAAAGGAAAAAGAAAAGAATGAAAAGAGTGGTTCCTCCTAAGAGGATAGACTTTTCACGATCCATAGAGTAAAAAGCATTCCATCGACTTACCTTCTCGAAAAAGATTACCTTAATCACACGCATATAATAAAAGGATCCTACACAAGAAGTAAGAACACCTACGATAGCTAAAATATAAAGAGAACTTTCCATAGCAGAGAAAAAGACATAAAACTTAGCACAGAATCCTGCTAGAGGTGGAAGTCCTGACATCGAGAACATAGTAAGAGTAATGGTAATAGCTAAAAGAGGATTGATCTTAGAAAGTGAAGTTAGGTCGGTGAGGTACTGAGCACGACCCTCTTTCTCTCTAAAGTCCAAGGAAAGAACGACCGTCCATATATTTAAACTCATGACCATATAAACAGCAATATAAATAAGTAGTCCTTGTACACCTTCTAAACTCCCAGTAGCCAGACCGATCAACATATAACCTACATGCCCAATGGACGAATAAGCCAAGAGTCTTTTGATCTTTCTTTGCTCTAGAGCTCCAAAGGCACCTACCAACATCGACATAAAAGATACCAAAAGAAATAGTTGTTGCCAAGCACCCAAGAAGTCATAAAGTGAGTAGATGAAAAGCTTCAGAATAAGAGAAAAGATAGCTATCTTTGGAACGATAGCAAAAAAAGCAGAAACAATTGTAGGAGCTCCCTCGTATACATCTGGACTCCACATATGTAAAGGAGCAGCCGCCATTTTGAAAAGAAGACCTGAACCTACAAAGATCATTCCAACAAGAAGACCATTAGCCAAGAAAGAAGAAGACCCATGAAGACCAGTAGAGAGAAGAGCCAATTCTTCGAAGTTGGTAGTTCCTGTAAATCCATAGATAAGTGAAGAACCAAAAAGAAGAAGACCTGAAGAGAAAGCACCCAGAATAAAGTATTTGAGTCCTGCTTCGGTCGAAAAGGCAGATCTTTTTTTGAAGGCTGCAAGAACATAGAGACAAAGGGATTGCATCTCAATAGCTAAATACATAGAGATAAGGTCGTTAGAGGCGACGATCAGAAGCATCCCTAGAGTGGCAATCATGAACAGAATGAGATACTCAAAGGCATTGATTCGTTCACGTTTGAAGTAATCAAAAGAAGCCACTAGACAAAGGATGGCTCCACCAAGAATAAAGACTTTAACAAAACGAGTAAAAGTATCATGGTAAAGAACACCATGAAAGAGACTTAATTCCTTTGAGGGGGTATAAAGAACTAGGAGACAAACAATTCCTAAACTCAAGATAGAGAGCCACCCCATAGATCGGGTCATGACCGGTAGGTTTTGAGAAAGGGAAGTAGAGAAGACCACTCCGTAGACCAAAAGAAGAGAGATTGCAAGTAGAAGAAAAGATTCTGGGAAAGTAGTGCTAAAATGATTATCGAAGAGAGAAAGAAAAGACATCCTAAAAAAAGCTTTTCATTACCTAATGAAAGAGAAAGAAAGGGTGGGCGCCTACAAAAAAGGACATAATCCCAAAGATCTAGTATAATAGAAAAAAAAGAAAGTTTATCGGCGGATGTAGCTCAGTTGGTTAGAGTGTCAGATTGTGATTCTGAAAGCCACGGGTTCAATTCCCGTCCTTCGCCCTCTTTCCCATTCCTCTTTTTCTCTTAAATCCTTTTGGAATTTATGCTTACTTCTAGTCTCCTTAATATTCTCATTTTTTTACCTCTTGCAGGAGCTATCGCTATTCTGTTAACGAAAAGCACTGAGGTAGATACAATCCGTAGACTCGGGTTAGGTCATTCATTGATTACCTTCCTTTTTTCAACCTTTCTTTGGATATTCTTTGATCGATCAACAGCAAAATTTCAATTCGTTGAGGAATTCCTTTGGATACCTTCTTCCAATATAAACTTCTTTATAGGTGTCGACGGAATCTCACTCTTTTTTGTCATTCTAACTACGCTGCTTGTTCCTTTATGTATCTTAGGCTCTTGGAAAAGTGTTTCTCACCACGTAAAAGAGTACATGATAGCTTTCCTAGTCATGGAAAGTCTACTTATTGTAGTATTTACCATTTTAGACTTGGTACTCTTCTATGTTTTCTTTGAGGCTATCCTTATTCCCATGTTCTTGATTGTGGGGGTATGGGGATCCCGAGAGCGGAAGATTCGAGCTGCCTATATGCTCTTCTTTTATACTCTTATTGGGTCAGTCCTTATGCTATTGGCTATTTTAGCTATTTATGCTCTTACTGGAACCACGGACTACCAAATCCTTCTAACTACTCCTATTGACGAATCCTTACAGAAGGTCTTTTGGATCGCTTTCTTTGCCTCTTTTGCAGTGAAAGTACCTATGGTCCCTGTTCATATTTGGTTACCGGAAGCTCATGTAGAAGCACCTACTGCTGGATCTGTTATTCTAGCGGGAGTTCTTTTAAAACTAGGATCTTATGGGTTAATCCGTTTCTCTCTTCCCCTTTTCCCGGCGGCAACTCTTTTCTATACTCCCTTGGTTTATACAATGGCTGCTTTAGCTGTTGTGTATACTTCTTTAACTGCCATTCGACAAACAGATATTAAGCGTATTATTGCTTATGCCTCTGTAGCTCACATGAATGTGATTCTTATTGGAATCTTTGCTTTGAATGCCCAAGGACTAGAAGGTGCTATGATTCAGCAGTTAGCTCATGGTTTAGTAGCGAGTGCTCTTTTCTTTTGTGTGGGTGTCATTTACGACCGTCATCACACTCGATTGGTAACTTACTATGGAGGTCTTGCGCATACCATGCCTCTTTATGTGAGTATATTTATGTTTTTCACCATGGCAAATATTGCCTTTCCTCTCACTGCCAATTTTGTAGGTGAGTTCTTGATCTTGGTAGGTGCCTTTCAGGTCAATACTACCATTGCCTTCTTAGGAGCAACTGGTATGGTTCTTGGTGGAGGATATTCCCTTTGGTTATTCAACCGAGTGGCCTTTGGTAATCTAAAGATTCAATCTCTTAAAGCGTTTTCCGATATCAACCGTCGAGAATGTTTCATTCAGTTTCCTCTTCTTCTAGGAACCTTAGTCATGGGTATTTATCCAGAAATCTTTTTGGATCCTATGCATGTAAGCGTTGCCAATTGGATAGAACACATTCAGTCCCAGGTGACTTATTAATGATCAAATGCTAAAGTGGCGGAATTGGTAGACGCGCTAGATTTAGGTTCTAGTTCCTTTTGGAGTAAGGGTTCAAGTCCCTTCTTTGGTATCTGTGTTTCCCTAAATAGGGTAAAGCTTTCTCAAAAAATGATCCCTTCGGAGCGATCTCTTATTCAGGGAAAAAACGCTTATGCGAGAACGTTGGCAAAAAGATCAGTATCTAGCTATCTTAAATAACCATGCGGTAGATTATCCAATGCCAAGTAACCAAACATACATGTATGTTTTTGGTGCTTTAGCCCTACTTTTTTTAGTGGTTCAAATCCTTACCGGAATCTTTTTAGCGATGCACTATACTCCTCATGTAGACCTAGCCTTCTCTAGTATTGAACATATCATGCGAGATGTTAACAACGGTTGGCTTCTACGTTATGCTCATGCGAATGGAGCTTCTTTCTTCTTCATTTGTGTTTATTTACATATTGCTCGAGGTCTTTATTATGGTTCTTATATGAAACCTCGAGAGCACCTTTGGGCTTCAGGTGTACTTATTCTATTTCTAATGATGGCTACTGCTTTCATTGGGTATGTTCTTCCTTGGGGACAGATGTCTTTCTGGGGAGCTACAGTAATTACCAACCTTTTCTCAGCTATTCCTTTTATTGGACAAAACATCGTTGAAACATTATGGGGAGGATTCTCTGTAGATAATGCAACTCTTAACCGTTTTTTCAGTGCTCACTACCTTTTACCCTTTCTGATTGTAGGAGCTGTTCTTGTTCACGTAGCTCTTCTTCATGCAGTAGGAGGAACTAACCCTCTAGGAGTAGAAACAAATATTGATACCATTCCTTTTTATCCTTATGCTTATGTGAAGGACTTATTTGCAGTTGTGGTCTTCTTTACTTTCTTTTCTTTCTTCCTTTACTTTTATCCTAATGCTATGGGTCACCCTGATAACTACATCCCAGCTAACCCTATGGTAACTCCTGCCCATATTGTTCCTGAATGGTATTTCTTACCTTTCTATGCAATCCTTCGTTCAATTCCTGATAAACTAGGAGGAGTACTTGCTATGGGTGGAGCTATTGTCCTTATTGGTCTTATGCCTTGGCTAAACACCTCTGAAGTACGATCCTCAAACTTCCGACCCATCTACCGAAAAATCTTTTGGTTCCTGATGGCCGACTTCGTGGTCCTAGGATGGATTGGTCAGAATGAAGTGGAGACACCTTATATCGAGGTAGGTCAGCTGGCAACCGTTCTTTATTTTGCCTTCTTCTTAGTTGTCGTTCCTGTATTAGGGAAAGTAGAGAGTGCATTGATGAACACTCAAACAGAAGATAAGCCCGCGTAATCTATAATGCTTTTTTGCTCCTTTCGTCTAGAGGTTGAGGACACCGCTTTTTCGTAGCGGGAACACGGGTTCGATTCCCGTAAGGAGTAGATTTCACTTTAAGAGGGGATATAGTTCAATTGGTAGAGCACATGCTTTGCAAGCATGCAGTTATCGGTTCGAGTCCGATTATCTCCATAAACAAAAGAACAAAATAATGAAGTATCAGTTAGCCAAGGATAAATCTAAGCGAAAAATGGCTCAAAGAGATGAGATTAAACGTCTCGGTCTCAAGTATATGATCCGTAGTTCTCAAATGCCCTTTAAGCGATGGTTCTTAAATATCTTCCTGGCTAAACTGCCTCGAAATGGATCACAGGTTCGGGTTCGAAATAGATGTACCCTTACTGGAAGAGCTAAAGGTGTTCAACGAGTCTTCAAGATGTCTCGAATTGCCCTTCGTGAGTTGGGTTCCATGGGCCTCATCAATGGTCTTCGAAAATCAAGTTGGTAAGCAAAACGGGATAAAAAGGAATGAGTCAGAATTACCCATTAGCAGACCTTTTGACAAAAATACGTAACGGTCAAAAGGCAAGATTGGGAGAAGTGAAACACATAAAAACGAAATTGGGTCAAAGTCTTTTGAAAATACTTCTTCAGGAGGGTGTGATTTCTCATTATTACACTTCTCCTCGAGAACTTCATGTTCAATTGAAATACCCTCACAATGAGCCCGCCATTTCTAATATCTTAACTCTCTCACGACCGGGACGTCGTTTATATACTTCGGCCAAAGGTTTGTGGGAAATGGAAAAAGGGTTAGGCTTTCTTGTTCTCTCTACGCCAAAAGGTATCCTTTCTGATAGAGAGGCTCGACGTCTTGGAGTAGGAGGTGAACTTTTGTGTAAAGTCTTTTAGGATCTCTTCCTTTTTTTGAAGAAAGAGGTTGAAAAGACCTATTTAAAAAGATCCCTAAAAAGGGACCTCTTCCTTTTGGGAGAGAAAATGAAAACTAAGGATGATTCACCTAGAGATGATAAAGGAAAAGAAGAAAGGAAAAGAAGCTTTGACCCAACTCTTCGAGGCTAGAGTCCATATTGGTCATCGAAGAGGTCATTGGCATCCTCAAACTGCTCCCTATCTTTACGGAGTACGTCAAGGTATTCATTTGATAGACTTGAAGAAGACAGTCCTTCGCTTAAGAAAGGCTCTTACTTTAGTGGCTAATCTTTTGAAAGAAGGGGGAAACCTTTTGATAGTGGGAAATCGTCAGGAGAATGCTTTCTTGGTAAGTGCTTTAGCAAAACGCTACTCTAATCGAGTATCTTTTGTTACCCGACGATGGATAGGAGGTACCCTAACGAATCAAGAGTCCTTCGCCCTGGATCCTCAAAAAAAGAAGGTCCGGAATAAAAAGATGATCTCTTATCTCCAGGGACTACCAGAAGATCTAACTACAATTGATCTTGTCCTTATTCTGAATGTAAATGGAAACAACCTTCTTTTGAGAGAGACTGATCGCCTTCCTCTTCCTAGTATTGGTTTGGTAGATACCAATTCTGATCCTAGAAAGGTAAGTTATGTTCTTCCTGGAAACGATGACAGTATTTCAGCCCATTTCTTGTATTGTCAAGCTTTGGCCTATGTCATTCACAAAAGCCTATCAAATACATAACCTCCAATTTATTATGGCTCGTCCTTCTTCAAAGCTTAAGGTTTGTGGTACCTTGAAAGAGAACTTATGGTCCTCTTCTAAAATCACAAACTCTTCTAAAAACAAGTGGTCTCTTTTCAAAGAACGAGATCCTCAACTTCACTATCCTCAAAGTACCCCTAAAAGAGTCCATATTGAACCTACTCATCGGCTTTACGGTAACCGATTGAAGGCAAAACAAAAACTTCGTGCCTTTTATGGGAATATTCATGAGAAAGCTTTTCGAGCTACCTCTAAGAAAAGTCTTCTTCATGATAACCTTATAGGTCTCTTAGAGAGTCGATTAGATACGGTCCTCTATCGCATGCATTTTGGTTCAAGTCCTTTTGCTATTCGCCAATGGATTGCTCATGGAGCCTTTCTTGTGAATGGACAACCAATTTATGCTAAAGGATTTCAACTTCAACCTGGAGATCTCATTGAAACAAAAGAAGATCCTCGTTTCTTTAGAGCTCTTACTACTCAAATTCACCAACGAATGGAAAAGGCCTCTTTCCTTTATCCACTTCCTCCCCATTTGGAAGTAAGTTATTCCAACCTTTCTGCAATCTTTCTTTATACACCTTCTTTATCTGAAGTCTTTTATCCCGTGTCTATGGATATCGATTTAGTAAAGGAGTTCTATAAATAGACCCATCATTCGAGATTTTAAAAAGGGAAGCTCAATTCTCTCTTGCGTTGAGAAACAAAATAAGGTATTCTTTGATCTATCAACATTAGGATTCAGGAAAGGCTCTTTAGCCTTTAGGCCTAAATCTCTAGCCTACTGGATTAGTCCGCTTGGTGAAATGGTAAACACGGCAGACTTAAAATCTGCTCCCTTCGGGGTTATCGGTTCAAGTCCGATAGTGGGCAAAAAGAAGGAGTGACTGAGTGGTTAAAAGTGACAGACTGTAAATCTGTTGAGCATGCTCTACGCTGGTTCGAATCCAGCCTCCTTCATAGAAATTAAGTCTTTTGGACTTATTAAAGTTTCCTTAGGTTAGATTTCCACTCCCTTTTTCTAAAAAGGAAAGCTTCATGTATTTGGTCATCGTCTTTCTACCTCTCTTCTCTTTTCTTAGTGCGGCCCTTTTTGGTCGATGGATTGGACCTGAAGGAGCAAAAAGAATCACTGTCTCTTGTATTGTAACTACCTTCCTAATGTCTTGTCTCGCTTTTTACGAGGTTGGACTAGCAGGTGCACCCACTTACGTAACTACCATCACCTGGATGGATTGTGAACTATTTCATTGTTCTTGGGGTTTTCTCTTTGATTCCCTTACAGTGACTATGTTAGTAGTAGTTACTTGTGTATCCTCTCTAGTTCATCTTTACTCAACAGAGTACATGGGAGGCGACCCACATCTTCCTCGATTTATGTCTTACCTTTCTCTTTTCACTTTCTTCATGCTTATTTTGGTGACTGCAGATAACTATGTTCAGTTATTCGTAGGATGGGAAGGGGTAGGACTATGTTCTTATCTACTCATTAACTTTTGGTTTGCACGACTACAGGCAAATAAAGCAGCTATTAAAGCTATGATCGTCAACCGTATTGGTGACTTTGGTCTAGCTTTGGGTATTTTTGGTCTCTTTACTCTTTTCCAATCGGTAGACTACGCAACTATCTTTGCAATGGCGCCTACTCAAGTAGGGCAAACCATTACCTTCCTCAATATGGAATTAGATGCCTATACAGTAATTTGTGTTCTTCTTTTTGTAGGGAGTGTAGGAAAATCTGCTCAGCTTGGTTTACATACTTGGTTACCTGATGCAATGGAAGGTCCCACTCCTGTTTCTGCTCTTATTCATGCGGCAACCATGGTAACTGCTGGGGTATTCCTTCTAGCGCGTTCTTCTCCTCTTTTTGAGTATTCTCCCACCGCTTTAGTTGTGGTAACTCTTGTTGGAGCTATGACAGCCTTCTTTGCGGCAACAACAGGGCTTCTTCAGAATGACTTAAAACGAGTAATTGCTTACTCTACCTGTTCTCAGCTTGGGTATATGGTCTTTGCTTGTGGTCTTTCTAATTATGGTGTAGGGGTCTTTCATTTAGCTAACCATGCTTTCTTCAAAGCACTTCTATTCTTAAGTGCAGGTTCAGTGATCCATGCTATGGCAGATGAACAGGATATGCGAAAAATGGGAGGTCTTCGGCGACTTGTTCCTTATACTTATGCTATGTTTGTGATAGGTTCCTTAGCACTTATGGGTTTCCCTTTCCTAACTGGGTTTTATTCCAAGGACGTAATTCTGGAACTAGCTTATGCTAAATATACACTTTCAGGTCATTTTGCCCACTGGTTAGGTACTTTGGCAGCCTTTTTTACAGCCTTCTATTCTTTCCGTTTGATCTATCTAACCTTTCTTTCTGAGCCTAATGGTTTCAAAAGAGTAATGGTTGGTGCCCATGATGCTCCTCCAGCTATGGCTATTCCTTTAGCTGTTTTGGCTATTGGTTCTATCTTCACTGGATACTATACTAAAGATATGATTATCGGTGTAGGAACAGACTTTTGGGGAAACGCTATATATACTCTTCCCCAGAATATGATTCTCTTGGAAGCCGAATTCATTCCTCATAGTATCAAATTGGTTCCTGTAGTCTTCTCCATTACTGGAGCAATCTCTTCTTATTTGGTATATTCCTTTTTCTCTAAGGAGTTATATCAAATGAAGATTTCTTCTCCTGGACGAAAGATATACACTTTCCTGAACCGAAAGTGGTTCTTTGACAAGGTTTACAACGAATATCTTGTTCAAGGAGCTTTAGATATTGGGTACAAAGGTTCTTACAAAGCCATTGATCGTGGAGTCATTGAGATGTTGGGTCCCTACGGGATTAGCTACTCGGTGTATACCACTTCTCAAGGTCTTTCTAAAATGCAATCAGGGTATCTTTACCATTACGCCTTTGTAATGTTGGCAGGTGTTCTTCTTTTTGTCGCTTCTATCCAATTAGGAGCCTTTATAGATCTTCGTCTTTATGCTTACTTTGTAGTAACTACTTTTCTTTTCTTTGCTTCGGAAAGTTAATTGAAAGTGCAATAAATAGGGGACTTTCCCCTATTCTACATAAAAGGGCTCTTGAAGCAGCTTTAAGAAGGGGGTGTAAAAAGACCCTCTTCCTAAAACCTTAGTTCTTTATCCACGGAGAAGGTGGATCTTTTCTACAGTAACACTTCCACGAACCCGATAGTAAACTACCAAGATTGCTAAACCAATAGCAGATTCTGCAGCAGCAACAGTCAGGATAAGAATGGCAAAGAGCTGTCCTAAAACATCATCTAAATATACCGAGAAAAGTACGAAGTTGAGGTTGACAGCAAGAAGCATCAACTCAATAGACATAAGCATAACCACAATATTTCGTCGATTCAAGACGATTCCGGCAAGCCCGATGATAAAAAGTAAGAGAGCAACGGTTAAGTACTTCGTTAAATCAATAAGCATATATCTTTTTTTGTCAGGCCAACTCTTTCTTAAGTAGGCAGGCCATTAAAGGCCATAAGGATACCTGCTGTGAGGAAGAGCCATCCCAAAGAAAGGGGAAGGAAGATCTTCCAACCCAGGCGCATAAGTTGGTCATATCGGTATCGAGGAAAGGCAGCTCGTGCCCATGCAAAACCGGCAGCAAAGATAATTAACTTAAGACCAAACCAAATGGGTCCTGGAACCCAAGTAAAAGGAATAAAGTCAAAGGGAGGTAGCCATCCTCCTAGGAAAAGGATGACAGTCATTCCACTCATAAGAAGCATGTTTGCATACTCCCCAAGAAAGAAGAGAGCAAAACCCATAGCTGAGTACTCAACGTTGTAACCTGACACCAATTCCGCTTCTGCTTCTGGTAAGTCGAAGGGGTGTCGATTGGTTTCTGCTAAAGCCGAGATATAGAACATAATGAACATAGGGAACAAAGGGATGGCATACCAAACCTCTTCCTGAGCAAAGACAATATCGCTCAAGTTCAAAGACCCTGCACAAAGTAGGACAGTAATAATAATGACTCCCAATGAGACCTCGTAAGAAACCATCTGAGCAGCCGATCGAAGGGCCCCCATGAAGGCATACTTAGAATTACTCGCCCATCCTGAAATGAGAACACCATAAACCCCTAAAGAAGACACTGCAAAGAGGTAAAGGATACCTACATGAATGTCTGCAAAGACCATACCTTCTCCATAAGGGATAACTCCCCATCCTAAAAGAGAAAGAAGGAATGAAATAATAGGAGCAAGAATAAAAAGAATAGTATTGGCATTGCTCGGAATGACAGTTTCCTTTAAGAGAAGTTTAGCTCCATCTGCTAAGGGTTGAAGGAGACCAAAGACTCCCACGACATTGGGTCCTCGACGTCTCTGGATGGCACCCATAATCTTTCGCTCCGCCAAAGTAAAATAAGCTACGGCGATAAGGAGAGGTAACACAATGGCTAAGACTTTAGCTATAACCTGTAAAAAATAAAACATAGAGTATACTTGTATTCTATCTTCTGGGACTTTGGTATAAACCAAAGATCCTTTCTATCCCCTCTCGAAAAAGTTAGAGGCATTGTCCTGAAAATCTAAGGAACATTCAGTCATCGTTCTCGAAGCTCGAGTAAGAGCATCTGTCTTATAAAAATCAAGGACCTTTTTCTCAAGAGGTCGACGGGATACCAGTTGAGGTGAATCAAAAGAAAACTGATAAGGCTCTTTAAGAGACTTCATAGGATTCCGAGGAAACTCTTGAGGATAAAAAGTATAAGAGCGCTTTGTGAGTGCCTTCTCTCTATTTACCAACATATTACTTGCATCCTTACCTTCATGTGCCATCCCATAAATATCCACGATTGGAGCCTCAGACTCCTCGTCAGAAAACCAAAGTGGGGTATTCATAATGGAGAGTAAATCTCTATACCACATCTTCCCTATTGGAGTACAGTCTTCTGCCAGGTCAAGATGCCACAAGGCCATGTGTAAAACGATCCAATCCTCTGTGGCTTCTTTAGGACCTTTCGTAACGAACTTTGTCTTTTGTGAGGAACCTAAACAATTCACGTAAGTAGCCTCTTTTTCGGTAAAAGTGTAGGTAGGTATAATAAGGTCAGCTAACTCAGCATTACGATCCCCATGAGATCCTTGATAAATGACAAAGGTATTTGGACAAGGAGAAATCACTTCTTCGTCTGTTCCCAAAAGATAAAGAACACTTGGTGCCTTATCCTCAAACCGGTGAGTAGGCTCATTAATACCAAGATCCAATTGACCCACCGTGTTTGCACCTGATGGTAAGTAGTGAATCTTCACATTAGAAGATGAAGCAAGATGAGAAAGAAGATGCGCCACTTGTTCACCTTCCTTAGATTCAAAACACTTTGAACCTACAATGATTACCGAAGATGAAGGGTCTTGGGCCAAACCTTTAGCAAAAGGATCTTTCCCCTCTGCCAGTCGAGCTAAAGAAGACAAAGAATTACCCAAATGCTCTAAAGGAAAAGTAAGGTCTACAGGTGAACCCACAAGTCCTACCTTGGTTCCTCGGTGAAGAACTGCCTCTCGAAGAAGAAGATTTAAAAGAGGAGCTTCATAACGAGGATCTGTTCCTATAAGAAGACAATGACTAGACTCTCGAATGATATCTAGTTCGCTCTCTTTCCCTTGAGGAAAAAGATCGGAAGTATAAGAAGTCCGAAGCCCCGAATCGACTCCCATTAAAGATTCCTCCTGAGAAAGATAAGGTGAGTCTAAAGCATCAAAAAGATCTTGAGCTATGAAAGAAGTCTCTGAGTCTAAAGCTTTCCCTAATCGTCCATGAATTCTTCTATCATCACATTTGAAAGATGATTGAATAAGACGAAGAACTCCTGTCCAAGAGGTAGGATGCAACTTTCCGTTTCGTCTAAAATAAGGACGATTCAAACGCTGATTTTTTAGACCATCAAAGGAAAAACGGGTTTTATCGGAAATCCACTCCTCCTGGGCCAATACCGAACTAGGTCGTGGTAAAACACGAAGGATTTCTTGACCACGGGAATCCACACGAATAGGACTTCCCCAGGAGTCAGAAAGATCAATACTTTCGGTAGACATAACTTCCCAAGGCCTTGCCAAGAAGGCATACGGTTTAGAAGTAAGAGCTCCCACGGGACATAAATCGATTACATTTCCAGAGCTCCGATCGAAATGTTTTTTCAATGTAAGTACCAATCTCAGTTTCTCGACCACGACCTGTTGTTCCTAAGTCTTCTACTCCAGCAAGTTCAGTGGCAAAACGAACACATCGAGTACAATGAATACAACGAGTCATAATGGTTTTGATGAGTGGCCCACAATTCTTGTTTTCAACCCCTCTCTTGGTCTCATAGAACCGGGATCGATCAGAACCAAAGGCCATAGCCTGATCCTGAAGGTCACACTCTCCACCCTGATCACAAATAGGACAATCGAGTGGATGGTTTAATAAGAGAAACTCCAGAACAGCTTCACGTGCTTTTTTGACCAAAGGAGTATGTGTAAAGATTTGCATACCTTCCATGGTGGGCATCGCACAAGAAGCCACAGGTTTAGGAGTTTTAAAGATTTCCACTAGACACATCCGACAATTCCCCGCGATGGAAAGTCTTTCATGGTAACAAAATCGAGGAATCTCGATTCCTACAGCTTCACAGGCTTGAAGTACAGTAGAACCACGCTCTACTTCGACCTCCACTCCGTCTACAATAACGCTAAGCATATTATTTATTTTCTAGGTGGAATCTTTTTTTCGACGAGCTAGGAAGGTAGCACCTTCAAAGTCACGAGAGACCTGTTGAAAGATCTGCTGACGCTTAACTTTATATTGTATCTGCATCGTTAGAAGAATGGCGCCGATCATGGCTACAAGGAGTATCACAGAAGCTGCCAGAAAAAAGTAAAAGTAATAGGTATACATAACTTGACCTAAAACCTGAATATTGGTGATAGAGTCCACCATCGTCGACCACTCTCGAAGGTGACAACTAACCTCTTCCGTCTTTAAAGGTGAAAGAAGATCTCCTTCCAAAAGAAGGAAGACCTCCATAAAGAAGAGTAAGAAGATTAAACCGCCTACAGGTAAATACCCAAAGAAATCTTGAGCGTATCTGGCCATCTTTACATGAAGCATCATCACGACGAAAAGAAAGAGAACAGCGATAGCTCCCACGTACACAACAATGAAGAGCATTGCTAGGAACTCAGCTTCCAAAAGAAGAAGAAGTCCTGACGAATTAAAAAATACCAAAACGAGGAAAAGCACTGAATGTATAGGGTTCTCGGATTGAATCACCATTAGGCTAGAAAGGATAGCCAAGCTCGAGAAAAGATAGAATAGAACAACCTCCATAAGACTTACTCAGTCATAAACTTAAAAGGAGAAGAAAGGTCTTCCCCCATCTAAAGTGTTTTTCGGGATAGTGCGATTCGAACACACGACCTCCTGTTCCCAAAACAGATGCGCTAACCTGGCTGCGCTATATCCCGTGCCCTCCAAAAAGATTCTTTATAGCTCGGACAATGATGAATTAGTGAAGTCAGGAAAGAAATATCAATGGGATGGAAACTCCAATCTTTTTTCATAACTGGGAATTTTACTTCGGGGACCCTAACGGAAGTAGGAGTCGAACCTACGACCTTCGGATTATGATTCCGACGTTCTAACCAACTGAACTATTCCGTCCCTCTTAAGATGAATGAGTACCCAGTATTATTTATTACTTTTAAGATGAAGGCTTTGCTTAGAAAGCATAAAGAATAAGGAAAGCCATCATTAGGGCGAAAAGAGCCATAGCCTCAGATAGTGCGAAACCTAGCATAGCGTACTGGAAAAGCTGTCCAGTTAGAGAAGGGTTTCGAGAAACACCGATAATAAGGCATCCAAAAACGACACCAATACCTGCTCCGGTACCTGCTAGTCCGATAGTAGCTGCTCCAGCTCCAATCATTTTTGCGGATTGTAATAACATAAATATTTTAGATTTACTGTTTCAGAGAGATAGACGTCTTATCTTCCAGAATAGAAAGTGGTGAAAATTCCTGTTAAAAAAAAAACTTTCTTTGGAGAAATCTATTCTACTGGACCAAAACCTATCAGTAGATCGATGATGGGGGGGTCAGGGCTAGTGGGTGGAGGGATAAAGAGAAAATGGAATTGATAAAAGAAGCAAAGAGAACCAAATAAGGTAATCAATTCCATTTTCTCTATAAGAGATTGAGATATATATACGATGACAAAAAGATATCATCGTATATATATCTTAAAAGATTTACTGTTATTTATCAATTACATATGTTATGAACTTACACTTTAAAAGACACTCCTCCCTTTAAAGATTGAGATATATATACGATGACAAAAAGATATCATCGTATATATATCTTAAAAGATTTACTGTTATTTATCAATTACATAAAGTGGTATTTCAGTGTTCTTAATAGTGATTTACCAGTAGTATAAATAGCTTGTTGTATCGCTCTGGCTCTATTCTAGAGCGTATGTACCATAGTATCGTCTTTTGTATCTCTAATAGGTCCTCTGCGAACTCTGGGTTTATAATGTATCAAGGGCTTCCTTTCTTTAAATAGAAGGGTGTTTTACTGTTAAAATTTTACCAGAAAGTTAGAAGGCACTATTCTTCTTTTCTATCCTGAGTAGAATGAAAGCCAGAGGCGGACTCGAACCGCCATTTGAGGATTTGCAGTCCTTTACATTACCCTTATGTTATCTGGCCAATAAGACCTAAGTCTCATGAAAGCAAACAAAGATCGATCTCAAGAACGAAAAAGTACTTTTGTCTTAAATAATGGAGCTACCTTTTCTTTACCATGTCTTCTTCCTCTTCCTTATCTCGGATTAGAAAATGATCCTTTAATCCATTCTCTTTGGCAATCTTACCGAGATGGAGAAGATTGGGCTCAAGCTAAACAGATTCAAGCCTTTCACGAACGTTATGGTAATCTAGGTCTTGACAAAGATTCCTCATAATTCTTAGAAGGATAAGCTCTTTTTAAAAGAAGATAAAAAAGAGCTACCTCATAAAAGAAGAGTAAAGGAATAGCTAGGAGTATCTGAGAGAAGAGGTCCGGTGGAGAAAGGAAAGCAGCTACTACAAAAGAAGCAAGTAAGAATATTTTCCGTTGACGGACCATTCTATTTTCCTGAAGAATCTTTAAATCGATAAGACCCAAAAGGAGGAGAGGATATTGGAAGAGAAGACCCACTCCCAAAAAAAGAGAGGTACTCAGAGATAGATATTCACTTATTTTTGCTTCTAAGTGAAGATGAACAAGATCCTCTCCACCTCGACTTTCGAAGGCTAGCAGAAAGTGCCAAGCCAAAGGAAGAAGAATATAATAGGCGATTAATGTACCCAGAAGAAAGAAGAGAGGAGAAAACACAAAAAGAATAACCATTCGTTTCACCTCATTGGGATATAAACCCGGACTTAAGAATAGACCTATTTGAAGAAGAAAGAAAGGAAAGACGAATAGAATAGTAACATAGAGAGAGAGCCATAAATGAGTAACAAAGGCTTCAGTCATATTAGTAAAGATCAAAGATCGTTCTGTCAATGAGGAGGAAAAAATTAGGCCTCCTTCTTCTACTAGGGGTCGAGTAAGAAGATAAAGAATTTCATTGGAGAAAAGGGAAGAAGTTACAAAGGCGAACATCGATGATAATAGGGAATAGGTTAATCGCCCTTTTAATTCGAGGGTGTGTTTCTTAAATATCATTATTTCCTAAGTTTGAGATATTATTCTTTGAAAAAGTTTGTTATAAAGTGATCGTACATATGAAATTTTATAAAAATCAGATACCATCGGGTCAAAGTGGGAGTGCACTCCCTTTTCTTATTAAAGCTTTCCCATAAAGTTACTCTTTTCTAAGGAGCGTAAAAAAAACATAAAGTTAAAAGATGTCACAACAAAAGATTACTCTTGACCAGCGTCACCCTTATCATTTAGTTGACCCAAGCCCTTGGCCTTTAACAGCTTCTATTGGTGCTCTTACCATGACTTCAGGAGGAGTTATGTGGTTCCACTCTTACTCAGGAGGAGGTTATGCTCTTGCTACTGGACTTCTTACCGTTCTTTTCACAATGTTTGTTTGGTGGCGAGATATTGTTCGTGAGGCTACCTTCGAAGGACAACACACTGAGATGGTTCAAGCAGGTATGCGAATGGGAATGATCCTCTTTATTGCCTCAGAGGTTATGTTCTTCTTCGGGTTCTTCTGGGCCTTCTTTCATGCTGCTCTCGTTCCAGTACAAGAAATTGGTTGTGTATGGCCTCCTCAAGGAATTGAAGTCTTCAACGCTTGGGAGGTTCCTTTTCTAAATACAGTAATCCTACTTACCTCTGGAGCGACCTGTACTTGGGCTCACCATGCCATTGTGGCTGGAGATCGTCAATCTGCAATTCTTGCTTTAGTCTTCACTTTAGTGCTTGCAGTTCTCTTTACTGGCTTTCAGGTTTATGAGTATCAGCATGCTTCTTTTACTATGTCGGATGGTATTTATGGTTCTTGTTTCTTCATGGCTACAGGTTTTCATGGGTTTCATGTACAGATTGGTACCCTTTTCCTTTTTATCTGTTTAATTCGTCTTTGTCGACATCACTTCACTCGAGAGCACCACTTTGGGTTTGAGGCAGCTGCTTGGTATTGGCACTTTGTTGACGTTGTTTGGTTATTTTTATTTGTGGCCGTATACTGGTGGGGTGGTGCTTAACCTCCTTACAGAATGATTCTTTCTTTTTTCTAAAAAACAAAATATGATTTCAAGTCCTTTGGAGCAGTTCCATTTGATTCCTCTTTTACCCTTTCGTTTGGGTTCTTTTGATTTTACCCTTACTCATTCGACTCTGATGATGTCGATTGGTATCTTTGCCTTTTTTCTACTTCTACGAATTCTTATTCTTGATAATGGTGGGTACGTGGTACCTCATCGATGGCAGGTTTTTGTAGAAAGTACTTATGACCTGTGTATGGGTCTAGTTAGCGATTCGATTAGCGGTGGAAAAGGACAAAAGTATTTTCCAATTGTGTTTAGTCTTTTCCTTTTCGTCATGGTGTGTAACGTAACTGGTATGGTTCCTTACTCTTTCACTTCTACTTCTCACCTTTCGATTACCCTTGGTCTAGCTATGATGGTATTTGTGGGTTACCATATCATCTGTGTTCGAAAGCATGGAGTTCGTCTTCTGGAACTTTACTACCCCGCAGGTGTTAGTTTAGCTCTTGCTCCTCTAATTGTACCTATTGAGCTTCTTGCTCGATGTTCTCAGGTAATCTCTCTTTCGGTACGTCTTTTTGCCAATATGATGGCAGGTCATACTCTTCTGAAGGTTATTGCTGGTTTCGCTTGGCAGATGATGGCAGGTGGATCTCTTCTATTTTTTGCCCATATTATTACTCTTCTTGTTTTAACACTTCTTATTGGTTTGGAGTTAGCTGTTGCCTTTATCCAGGCTTATGTGTTTGCAGTACTTACTTGTATTTATTTAAATGATGCAGAAAACCTACACTAGGATTCAGAGGGGGGGGTAACTCAGAAGGTTAGAGTATCGGCTTGTCACGCCGAAGGTCGCGGGTTCAAATCCCGTCCCTCCCGTCTCCTCTCATTCCTGGTTAAACCTAACCTTTAGTAAATGCCCTTTCTGTATGTAGAATATTTCCCCCTCTTTATATTTTTGGCTATCGCTATCCTTTTGGCGGGAATCATCTTCGGGTTGTCTTACCTCCTTTCGAGCCATGAATCAGACGCGGAGAAATTGTCTACTTACGAATGTGGTTTTGATGCCTACGAAGATTCACGTAATAGTTTTGACGTACGCTTCTATTTAGTAGCCATTCTTTTTATCATTTTTGATTTAGAGATTAGTTTTCTATTTCCTTGGGTACTGTCTCTAGGTCTCATATCAGCTTTCGGTTTTTGGACTATGGCTGTCTTTCTCATTATTCTTACTGTAGGGTTCGTTTACGAATGGAAGAAGGGAGC